>Ga0209324_10000359_pt1 | contig 31554 bp, 37 predicted proteins | sample Rifsed19ft3_FD_184015 | JGI IMG/M metagenome (GOLD analysis project Ga0209324, IMG submission 184015) | Soil microbial communities from Rifle, Colorado, USA - sediment 19ft 3 (version 2) | ecosystem: Environmental > Terrestrial > Deep subsurface > Rock core/Sediment | place: Rifle, Colorado...
GGCCAGTCGGGCAGCGGCTTATTGCCGACTGCAAGACGAAGAAGGACGAAATGTCCCTAACGCCGAGCCACTGCTCAAGATAGTTGATGCCATGGACATCCTTAGGGAGTGGCACCGGACTGGTGATCCAGCGCATCTGGAGCACTATAACCGAGTGACCACAGTCCAGGATCGACCGATCAATCCGAATGAGGTGGCGGAGGTCGATTTCTTCAACCAGGTCGAGATCTACCGCCAACTAGTGTACAAACAACCTGCTCGACAGCTGGCTAACATGGTAGAACGCCAGATTGACGAGTGGAGGCACCACAACGTCATGCATCTCCGCAAGGAGATCAACGAACTGCTCACTGGAATACCGGTGAACGGTTCACTCAGAGCCTACTTCGAAAAGTGGTACCGGGAGTCCGACGACCGAGTCTGGGACTTCGTCTTTTGGGAAGATGAGATGGGATCGAGTGCGTCTGGTGCTTCCGGCGCCCATGCCTTCAACGTAACTAAGGCTGCCCATCTTATCTCAGAGGGATTTGGTCTAGGCTACGGCACCCTTCCAGAGCAACAGAGTCGGCAGGAGAGGATCATTACGGTCGGCTTGTACACGGATTACTACCAGGAAATGAGACGAATTCTCGCCTGGTTTGGTGTCCGTATGAGCGCAATCAGCATGATGGTGGACATCGACGACGAGGGTGTAAGGGCCAACAGGACATGGGTTACAATCAGCGAGATGAAGATGGAGGTTGCCAGCTCTATTAAGTCTGGTAAGATCCTCTACCCAATTGCACGCGATGAGCTTTGGCCACGCTTGCAGAGGATGGCTCCGGAGCTTCTTAACGAGTCGTTCCCCTTCCAGGCAGAGCAAGCCAGCAAGCTTGACAACGACGTCGTCAATCAGGTGCTCTACGACTACTGCGGTAACACAAGAATACCGACAGAAGAAGAAGCAGCTGTTGATCCAGAAGCTCAGCGGCGGCGAAATGAACTAATTCGGCATAACCGTCGACGGTACAACCGAATTGTAGAAGGGAGATTTTTTGTGATCAATCGCTGAGGAAAACAGGAAAGGAGAAGAAGTACAGGCGGTGTTAAGTTCTTAACCGAATTTTAGCACCGCCTTTTTTATTCTCAGTCATCCTCATCAGGCCGATAAGGATTCTCCCCGCCCTCTGTAGGAGGTCTAGGCGTTGTAGGCGGCGTTTCAGGTGGGGGACCTCCAGGTGGACCGCCACGAGGGCGGAAAGGAACGACATTATCTGGTGGTGGTTCTCCTGTCTGACGATCCCGGTTGGGGAAGAGAGTAAACCTTTTTGGACGTCCAGATGGCGGTGGTGGGTTACCTCTTCTTGCGGTTATCTCCTCTTGTTTGAATTTAACGTTTGGGTTGAAGAATCCTAAAACATTAGTGCCCCAGCCAGCCAACCTTCCTCTCGGCCCTGGTTGGTAAGCAGAACCCTTCATCCAACCGGCCATCATTGGTGACGCCCTGCTGACTGTAGTCATCGTCTGCGCTGCCCCGATAGCCCCTCCTACAAGTAACAACGGACTAACTCCCCTATCTCTCGGACCTCTAGTTCCAAGTAGCTCATCAATCATTCCTGGGACTTGGTTAGCAAAGTATAATACCCCCAAACCAGCTAAAGCGGACAAGTTCAGGAAAAAGGAAGCCCCCTTTATTGGATCCGGTGCTCCAATTCCATCACCTATGGCCGGGCTTAGCAAAGCTACAGCGATATAAACAACTACTAATATTACCGGAAAAGTCAATACTGCCGCTAACATTCTTTTGAACCAGCTATTTATGGCGGTTTCGAAACCCGGTATTGCCCCTGCTAAGAAGAAGAAGGGGCTGAATACGGTGAGCAGAACCATAGTGATGTAACGCTTCAACAGAGCCCAAAAGAGTAGTATTGCTAATACAAACAGCCCTAATCTAATTAGTATATCAAGAGCTAGAGCAGCAATTAAAGGTATGGCGAGCAGCAGAGAAAAACCTACTGTAGGTATTGCTCCAATTAAGGCTACTGCTAGGACACCAAGGAAAACATGCCAAGAGATAACCGATTCTGATATTAAGGTAAAAAACGGTAGCCAGACAAACTCCCCTGTCCCGAGCGTATTGGCAAGAGAACTTAGAGCCCCACTGATTCCGGGAAGATCCTCGAAATAACCGCGCGTAATGCCTACAATAACGAAAATTAAATCTACGAAAAGGCCGGAGATAGCAAAACTAAATGTAATTAACACTAAGGCTATGGCTACTTTTGGAAGAGAGTTAGTGGCAGTAACCACTGTCCGTGGGTCCAAGCGTCTTCTAAACATCACCATAAAACCAATAACCAGCAAAACAACTACAGAAAAGATATAAGCTAAGTCTCTCATTTTGCTCCAAACACTTCTAATTAATTCACCAAGTGTTTCAGTACCTACTCCTTGTGCGTGGGCATCACTTACACCCAACACACTATTTTTAGCTATATAGGTAAGTTCGTCCACAGGGTTAATTTGTGGGATGCTAGCGTAAAGAGTCGAATAGGAAGAATCCATTAGTGTAAATAAGTTAATAGAGGAAGTAGTGGTACTTGCAGTTTGCCTAAATAAAGGGTCGAACTGTGCAAGTCTGTTGGCCATAGCAACACATTGCGCGTCGTCACCCCCCGATTGTGCACAAGCCTGCCCGGTGTCAGAACCAAGAGCCGCCGCGATTAGGTGGAGTACATAGACCATAATTCTGGCGACAATTTCCATTAAGTATTTAAAGATGAAACTAAGTGCATCGCCAACCGCACCGCCAATACAATCCACTGGGTGTGTAACACAACTAAAAGCATCCCCTACAAAATCAAAAATGCCCAATGACTGTCCTCCTCCATGAATAGCAGATGTGGTTGCCAAGTTGGTAGAGCTTTCCAGTAAGGATTTCTCAGTAGAACCACTATTTGGATAGGGGTCTGTTGTTTGTGCGAAAGCTGGAGAGAATAACGCGATAAACAGCAATATAAAAGTAACTACTATTATAGATAGTTTTTGGAGATAAGGATTAACCGCAAGGAAAAAGGACATAGACAGTTTCTGTTTCAATTATATTAGTGCTTTTGGTAATAAGCAAGGGAAAGGTTGTTTTTTAAGTTCTCAGAAGTTAGAATTTTAGTTGCTACTTTATGCCCGATTCCGATCAAGACCAAAACCAAAAGAATCCTGTGGGTGCAGGGATAAACGCAGCTCAAAAAGCTCAAAACCTACGCCAAGGGGCCAAAGCCCTTAAGACTGCTGCCACGATTGGTAAAACCGCGTTACGAGGTACAGGTGTGGGTAATGCCGTTGTTCTGGCTACGGATCTAACTACAACCAAGACCGGCCGTAAAATTCTAATTGGAGGGATACTTGCTGGTTGTGGTTGCCTTTTAACCTTCCTTGCCTTGCCAATAATAATTATCTTCATCATTATAGTTGCAGTTACTGGTACGGGTACTGGGGAAGCGGCTGGGCTTGGGAACTCGACGATTTTAACAGTTTCCAAAACTGCTAACCCGACCGCTATTGCTAAAGATACTGCCAACGCCCAAGTAACCTACACTATTACTGTTTCAAACAAATCTGATAAAGAGGCAACCAACATTACAGTTACCGACGTTTTTTCCAGTTCTCCGGAAAACTCCTTCGCTAGCGAAATTACCGGCTATGAACCTTCCTACAGCCTGGCTTCTTTAGCCGCCGGTGTAAGTGACACCAAAACTTTCACCGCGGCAATTCCTCACACAGATTTTGATCCTGGCTGGACTTTAATTAACAGAGCAGCTGTTTCCGGTACGATCGACGGAAAGGTTGAAAGTTCAACTTCCGGGGCAACGGTTATTATCGGTAACCCTCCGACTGGCCCTCCTTCGTTTTCTCCTTTGCACAACCCCGATAAAAGTGGGGGTTACGGTTTTGGACAGACAGTGGTCAATTCTCAGGGTCAGACCTCTACCCACCAAGGGTTGGACATCCACGATGATTCAGATCGAAGCGTTCTTTCACCCTTTGCTCAGGCCGCAGTAGTCACCCTAAACACCTTTGATCAAGGTTACGGCTACTACGTTATCTTGCAAAGTGGAGAGTGGGAGGCTTACCTAACCCACTTAGAAAGCCAAAGCAGTTTAAGTGTTGGTCAAACAGTGGACTCCAGTACTTTAGTAGGGATAATGGATTGTACTGGTTACTGTCAGGGTGCTCACGTGCATTACGAGGTGCACCGAAATGGAACTGCTGTAAATCCAGAACTTTATAATGCTTTAACGCTCCACCCATGACCATAGAAGAATTGAAAAATTTAATTAAGCAAAGTTATCTCTACGTTTTAGCGGTGGTGGCAGTTTTAACTGTTGCACTCTTGGTTTACATCTACTTGGACAACCCTAGGGGCGAACAGGGGTTTGGAAATCTGCCAGCTCCAAAAGTTGAAAGTAAGCTTTCAGATAAGGTAAAAATAACTAGCTCCGGTAATTTCTCCGGCAGTTTTCCTAAAGTAATAAATGTTTATAAAAAAGCACAAGCACTGGATGCAAAAGACTTGGCAAAGAAACTAGAGTTTACTGGCGAACCAAAAGTTGAAAACGACACCTTCTATTGGGAAGGTTTAGCCAAAAGCCTAACCGTAACTAAAATTACTTTCAACTTTCTTGTCAATTCGACAATTGGTGCAAAAACTCTCAACGAGGAAGAGGCTTTTACTAAAGCTACTGCGACATTAAAATCACTAGACCTAGCGGGTGGAGATATAGTTTTGGAAAAAATTGGGACAGCCTATTTGCTGGTGAACCCTTATCATGTTGAAGAGGTTCTAGTGTCTAATGCCAATGTTTATTCAATACAGATGGGAGCTAAATTAGATAGTGTTAAAGTCGTCAATAGCCTTGGTTCAGGGACTCTTTATACTGTTGATATCGGAGTTGACGGTAGTGTCCGTAAGATCCAAGGTAGCTTAGAAAAACTCTCCTTTACTGAAAAAAGCACCTACCCGATTAAACACCTTTCAACTGTAAAGAAGGAAATAAAAGAAGAAAAATTAAAAGTAGTTGATCTTTCCAATAAGATAGTTCCTAATCAACAATTGAGGGTTACTTATAACAAAGCTGAGTTGGTTTATTATCTAAGTACTGGCTCTACTGAGTATCTTCAACCAATCTTTCTTTTGACTTCAGCTGAACCGTTTCGGGGAAATATGATGACTGGGGTCTTAGAAGCCCTGAAGGACGAGGTCTACAGATAGCTAATTTAGGCCTGGGCAAGCATTAAGCGCGTCTTGCCCAGCTGTGGGTAAACAAAATTTACCTACTCCTGGTAGATTTACAAAGCCTACGATCAGGGAAATAACGAGGAAAGCAGCGAGAATTATCACCAAGCCGATCAAAGCCCAAGTAATTGTGCTGCGGGCAGTAGTCAGTGCTTTGGGGTCACCTTGAGCAGTAATGTAGGCAACCCCACCACGAATCAGCATAATTAGGACCGCAAAACCAGCTAAAGTAGCAATAACAGAAACTGCGTTGGCGAAAACTACTGTCAACTGGGAAAGTTGAGCAAAATCACCACTCTCCTTCACCTCAACCGCGGCCAAAACAGAGCTTGGAGCAAGTAGATTTAGAAAAAGTAAAAAAGCGACTTGGAATTTTAGTCTTCGGATAAACATCAGATAACGGTGAACCCCCACCAAACCCAAAGCTAAAAGTTAGTAACCTAAGTTAAGATCCTAATTAGACCCGGCTTTTTCCGAGGCTTCTGGGAACTGGAAGTTAAAGAGATCGATACCAAAGACCTGACCCAGTATTAAGGTGATCGCAAAGGCAGCTACCACCACTAGAAGACCAACTACAGCGGCAGTAATACGATCCCTGGCAGCCTGAGCAGCTTTAGCATCTCCGCCAGCAGTGATCCACTGGATACCACCGGTGATAATGAAGAAAAAGGCGAGTAACCCAGCGAAAAAGAAAATAACTGCTAAAGTGTTGCTAAGAAGCGGGCCGAGGTTTTCGAACGGCACTTGGGTTTTGTCAAAGCCGGTAATATCCTGAGCGAAAGCAGCTTTAGCTAGGGCTAGAAAGGCTAGTGTTGATGGGGCAAGCGACACAATTCGTCGCATCATAAAAAGTCACCTCCTTAAATAATGATAATGATAAGTTTTTTAAATTACAAGTTAGTAGCTAATTTCCAAAATTAAAGCCGCCAACGATCGAGATTCCAAACACTTGCTCCACAATGGCAGTTAATGCATAAGCTGCAACTACAATCACCAAACCAACGACCGCATTAGTAATCCTAGTTCGGGCCGCATCTAGGGCTTTGGCATCTCCGCCAGCACTAATCCACTGTATTCCTCCAAGGACTAGCATGGCTAAGAAAGCCAAGCCAGCTACAAAAAAAGCTAGAGTCAGCAAGCTCTGGAAGATTTCCCCCAAATTAGTAAAGCCAAGAGGATTTTTAACTGTGAAGATCGGGCCGCCTTGAGTCGGTTCCATAGACAATTATTGGAAGTTAATAATCCCTTCCAAGCCAAAGAGGCTAAAGAGTAACTGCGCCAATAGAAAAGCAGCTACTATAATTATTAGGCCCATCAGAGCGTGGGTTAAAGTAGCTCGTGCGGAAGCGGCTGCTTTTTCATCCCCACCAGCAGTTAAGTACTTCAACCCCCCTAAAACTAACATGCCAAAAAAGAGCAAACCAGCTGCAGCTAATGCCAGTTGAATAAGAGCGCTGATCACAGCCCCTGCTTCTGTAGGAACACCCAGCTGTCCGGCGTCAATTTGTCCCAACTTTTGGGCATTTACCTGTTCAACCATAATTAAAAATCTTCAAACCCAAACAAAGTAGTAGCTAGTAACCTAATTATCAGGTATGCGCTAATAAGAAGCAAGAAACCCACAACTGCATTGCTTAGAGCACTCCGAGCTTCCGCGGCAGCTTTTTCATCACCACGGGAGAGCATATAGCGGGTGCCTCCCCAAAGAAGCATAAAAAAGAAAATTAGAGCCCCGACACTGGTGATAAGTAAAAGAACCATAGTAACCAGTTGACCGAAATCTCCGAAAACTAAACCAACACATTCCCCACTTCTTGAGAGGCGAAAAGCACAGCTTAAATCGAAGGAGCCGTTTTGGACTCCGGGATTGTTGAGGTCACTACCAAAAAGTCCTAATCCTAGCGTCGCTGACAAAACACTACTGACCGCTGCAGTTCCTAAGACGATCACCAGACCGATAACTGCTCCGGTCATGGTGGACCGAGCGGCGTCGGCTGCTTTTGGGTCGCCTCTGGAGGCAATGTAGCGCACTGCACCAATTGCAAAAAAGACTACTGCTAAAAAGGCAACTAAACCAAAGATTAGTGGTAAGGCTTGTTCAAGAACACTCCCCAGCGAAGTAAACTTACCTTCGACAGGATCGTCGATGCCGGACAGCCCTTGGGCAAAGGAAGGCCAGGCTGTTGCTAGGAAGAGAATTGGTATTAAGAGTAGGCCTAATTTTCTCATTCGAGCGGCAACCCTAAGATATCTATCCCAATTAATCGTAAGAGAAAAACAGAAAAAATAATTATTAATAAACCGATTATTGCACTGGTGATTTTTTCCCGGCCTTCTTGAACCGCTTCCGGATCGCCTTTGGAAAAGGCGAGCTTAAATCCGCCGTAAACAATCATTAAAAAAGCGACCCCGCCGGCAACACCAAGAGCGATCCGCAGGATAGCGTTTACTAAAGCTTTTGGATCGGTCTCAACAGTACCAAGACCAGTTTCGACCGGCTTGGCTAAGGCAAGAGCGGTTGAAATTAGGAAAAAAACAAAGACAAAAGCCAGAAAAAGAAGAGTTTTTATGGAGCGGCGCATTGACTAAAATTTACTCTATTTGAAGCTTAAGTGTCAAACCTAAAATTTACTTAAGGTTGTTCAAGTAGAGTAAAATTAATACTACGGTAGAAATTTCCCTATGTTTAAAAAACTGGCCGTCCTGCTTTTTTTTACCTTCCTCCTCACTGTCTTTGCCCCAACTTCAAGGGCGGATGAGCTACTGGATGTCCAAAAGGAAATTGACAAGAGAAACTCCGAACTTAGTGGCGTGCAAACCAGTTTGGACAGGATCAAAAAGGACATTGCTTACCTTTCGAGCAGTTTGAGCGGCACGAGTGCAGATTTAGATAAGACTAACGTTGAACTTGAGAGAGTTAGAGTCGATCTAGATAAGGCAGAAGAAGATTTGGAAAAAAGAAGAGAAGTTCTCGCCTACCTCTTTAACGTCCGCAACCAGCAAATCCGTCAGCTTTACCAATTCCCCGAAAGAAACCTTTTGGAGCTCTTTCTAAGTAATACCGATCTGACTGGTTTTAGTGAAAATTTGGTTTACCAAGCTAAAGTAGTCGGGGACTCTAAGGAACTAATTAAACTTGTCAATGCCGAAGTGCTGGAAATGGAGACAGCCCGCAACGAAATTCAACAAGCCAAGAACGATCTAGACGCTCTGGCAGCAAGCTTGAACGAGAAATTAGCTACTCTGCGCAAAAGCCAAAGCAGCGCGGTTTCCAGTCAAGCTTATTTAAGTAATCGCAGCAGTGGTCTCAAAAGCACTTTATCTGGACTGACCCAAAAACAAAATGAGTTAATTGCTGCCAAAATCGGCAATTCTTTAGCGACTGGGTCGCTAGCTCTAGCGGATGATGCTAACGCCCGGGTAACTTTTAACCCTGGCTTTTCGCCTGCTTTTGCCGGTTTTTCCTTTGGTGCCTACACCCACCGTAACGGGATGAGCCAATATGGAGCTTTGGGAAGAGCCAACAGCGGTCAGAATGCCGAACAGATTTTGGCTGCTTATTACCCTGGAACTAGTTTAAATAAAAACTATCCCACACCAGCCACGATTGTGGTTAACGGCAATAACGGTTCACCCTACTATCAGAATTTTAATAACGTTACTTACGCTTTTCAGGATTACTTAAAACATCTTTACGAAGTACCATCTAGTTGGCCGATGGAAGTTCTCAAAGCCCAAGCCGTGGCAGCGCGCAGTTATGCGGTGCGCTATGGTTCGCCGATTTGCCCAAGCCAATCATGCCAAGTGGTTAAACTGGAAATTAACGCTTCTGCTTGGCAACAGGCAGTTGATGCCACCAATGGTTGGGTTTTAACTGGCGGTTCGGGCAGTTTCCAGTACTCCTCAACATCAGGAGGTTACTTAAACACTTCTGGTTGGGATACTAGTTGTGGCAATATAGGCTGTTGGCCCTCTAGTGCCTACGAGACTATTGGCGGTTCACCTTGGTTTTATAAAGGCTGGTACAAAACTCTTGGTGGTGCAACCTGTGGGCGTTCGCATCCGTGGTTAAACGAAACTGAATTTGTCGATATCCTTAACTCCTGGGCGGTTTACACTAAAGGTAATAGTACTGACAAGGGCCGTGTAGTCACCACAGACACTGCTTGCTGGGGCGGTAACCCATACTCAATCTCGGAGATGAAAGCCCGTGCAGAGGCTTTAGGCGGCTCCTACAACTCTATAACCGGCAATGCGGTCATGACCCCCAGCTCCGGTGGTTTTACTTCTTCAATCAGCTTTTATACTAATCGCGGCGCTGTGACAATTGATGGACCCACTTTCAAAGATATCTTTAACTTACGGGCCCCGGGTTACTTGGTTATTAAAACCCCCCTCTACAACATCGAAAGAAAATAAAAGTTTTCTCTGAAATTTTGAATTTTTAACTTTCTGTGGTTGTGTTAGAATACGACCAAATGGAGACCGCTAGTACCAGCACCTATGCTTTTGAGTCCCAAACGAGTGACGAAAAAGTAGTCTTCATTTTAAGAGCCCATCCGGTCACCAACTTACCGTGGGTTCTGGTGGCGATCCTTCTGGTTTTAGTACCGCCTATACTGGCAGCAACCAATCTTCTGGAAGGATTTAGCAATAACGGAATCAGACTTTCAGCCCAAAATCTTGAAGGTTTTGTTTTGATTTGGTATTTAGTTGTCTTTGCCTTCATTTTACAGAGCTTTTTGCATTGGTACTTTAATATTTATATTTTGACGGACCGTCGGATTGTTGACATTGACTTCTTTCAGCTTTTGTATAAACGAGTTTCGAGTGCGCAACTAACCAACATTGAGGATATTACAGCTTCGACCGGCGGCGTTTTTCAGGTTCTTTTTCACTACGGTGATGTCCATATCCAAACTGCCGGTACTAACGTCAATTTTGAATTCTTGAAAGTGCCCAACCCAGGCGAGGTTAAGCGACAAATTGACCAGCAAATTCATAAGTTAAAATTATGACCGAGGCCTTTGCGGAAATTTTTACAGAAAAAAATTTAAGTTTGGTAATCAAAGCGTTTCAGCTGGTTTTACTTGGCCTATTTATTATTTTCTCTCTATTAACAATACGCCAAGTTGATATTATGAATAAGGCTTTGGTAACTTCAATTAGGCTAGAGGTGAGAATAATTGGTTATTTGCAACTTTTCTTAGTACTGGGAGTTTTTGTAATTATATTACTGCGATGACAGAAAAGAGTTTGTTCAACCAAGTTGGCGAGGTTAAAGGTAAAAGCGCAGAAGGCGAGGAGTCTTTTAGCTTTCAGTTTACGCCCCAAAATGAGAACTTAAAGCGCACCCGCGGCTCACTTTTTACCTTAGTCATTGTTGAGGGCAAGGGGGAGGATCGTTACGAAAAAGCTAAAGCCTACTACCACGCTTTTCAAGGCAGTTATTATGCTAAGGCAGCTGGGAGTATTATCAGTAGTTTAGGTGAGACCTTGGACCAGCTAGAGGCTGCCAAGAAAGAAGATGAGGGTTTGAAGTATTCTTTAGTAGCGGCAGTTCTTTGGGGAGCGGTTTTGTATCTTGCCAGAGATGGCAAGAACGGTGTTTGGGTCTCCCGTGGCGAGAAGCTCAAGAAACTGGATTTTAATAAGGTTGCCAGCGGAGTTTTGGAAGATGGCGATACTGTGGTTATTGCTTCTGGGAAATTTGACGAGGCTGTTTCCGAAGAGGAATTAGGAAAGTGGCTCGGGCAAGAAAAATTTGAAGTAGTACTAGAAGAAATTGACAAGAAGATTGCTAGCGTTGAAGGTGCAGCCTGCGTTGCCATCAGACTTACGGTTCACAATCCGGAAGAGGAGGCCAAACCGCTCGCTATTGGTGAAGCTGATGAGAAAGGCAAGGTCGATTTTCCAGTAGAGAGTGAAGAAGAACCGCCAAGCCAAGCTAGTGAAGAAGAAAAGGAAGAAGGTGTGGAAGTTCAGGAAGAGGAAGTTGCACAGAAGGAAGAAAAGTCTCTCCCAAAGGTAAATATTCAGGAGAAAGTAAGGTCATTACTAACTAAAACTAAACCACTTCTAAGGGCTTTAGGGGAAGTTGCTAGAAAGATTTTTGCGAAAGTTTCCGCGCCTTGGCGGGCTCGAGTGCCTGGAGAGCTGGTTGATCACGTTGCCGTTCGGCGGGCGCGTTTAGCTCAGGTGGTGATCCTGGTTGTATTAATCCTTTTTGTGAGTTTGAGCTTTGGAGCTTTAAGCAGGGGAGGGGCTGCCAATAAAGAAAAATTAGCTTCAATTCTAACTTCGGTTAATACCCAACTTGAAGAAGCCCGTAATATTAAAACCATTGACCCGAACCGAGCCAAAAGCTTAGTTGCGCAAGCGCAAAAAGACCTTGAAGAAGCCAAGAAGCTTGATAGTAAGAACAAGGAAGTAAAAGAGCTTGAGACCGAGGCAGCCGAGCTAGTGGCGGAGATTACCCGTTCCTACCGCATTGATAAACTGGAAACCGTTTTTGATTTTTCTAAATTAGAGTCAGGAGCCAAAGTTTCAGGCTTAGCTTTAAACAGTGGCCAGATACTGGCTACTGATGAAGAAAAAAATTTGGTTTACAGCCTAGATTTAGAAAGCCTTAGTGGTAGTAAAGTTGGTAGCACTTTTAACCACCCCAGTAGTATCATTAGCTACCCAGACGGTTTTTACATTCAGGATCAAGACGGTGTCACTCGTTACGAAAAGATAGGTGGAAAGTTGACGAAGATTGCTGAAAACACTAACTGGAAGGAGATTGTCGGAGCCGCTACTTTTCAAGCTAATCTATATCTATTAGATAAAGGGGCCAGGGAAATTTGGCGCTACTTGAGCACTTCAAGCGGCCTCTCGGCTGCAAAAGCCTACATTAGTGGAGAAAAACCAGACCTCTCCAAAGCAACTGGAATTGCCATTGATGATTTTGTTTGGGTGTTAACTAGCGATGGCCAAGTTTATAAGTTTGCTCAGGGGAAGAAGCAGGAATTTACTCTCAGCAACATTTCCGATAGTTTTGGTGAGGCCGTAGTCCTGTTTACTAACCCCGACACCAAAAATCTTTACATTCTTGATCAAGGTAAAGGTAGGCTATTGGTTATTGGTAAAGACGGAGTTTATCAGGCTGCTTACAGTCATGATGATTTGCATAAAGCGACAAGTGTAGTAGTTGACGAGACAGGAAAAAAAGCCTACGTTTCAGTCGGAGGAAAAATTTTGTCACTGAAAACCAGGTGAGCGCTGTGAACGGTCCAATCTTTAACAAAAAGGCTAAATTTGATTATTTCCTCAAAGACAATCTTGAAGCTGGGATAAGCTTGACCGGAGCGGAAGTTAAGTCTGTTCGCTCCGGATCGGTTTCTTTAACCGACTCTTTTGTAAGAATTGTCGATGGGCAAGCAGTTTTAACCAACGCTTACATTGCCCCTTACAAAATGGCTCTGGATCTTTCCTACGACCCAAGACGCGAACGTAACCTACTTTTAAATCGTGGCGAGATTGACCGTTTAATTGGACAATTGGCTTCAAAGAACTTGACAATTGTGCCTGTAAAGATGTATAATAGGGCAAATCTCGTTAAAGTTGAAATAGCTATCGGGGTTCCTAAGAAAAAAGCCGACAAACGTGACTCGCTTAAGCAAAAGGCGATAGAAAGGGAAACTGAAAGCTATTTAAGAGCCGACAAGCTCAAAAACCAGCGAGAAAGTTAGTCGAGGGGATGTTTTAACTCGACGGGAAGCACCTTACATTCAGAGCAAGCCGACCGTGATTAACCAAGTCGTAAAAAGGGCTAATCAACTATAAATGCTAATAAGGCATTTTCTCCTTCCTACGCTTACGCGTAAATGAAGGCATCCTGAAAGCTCTCTCTTGGCAGGGGCTGATTGGGTGTAACAACAGCCAAGACTAACTTAAGGGTAGACGGCTCCTTATCTTAAGTACAGACCTTATCAACAGCCTTACCTTTTAGTATCTCCGCTCGCGAGTGCCTAAAAGGGACATCTTAAAGTGAGCTAAGCTTGTAGTTTCTGATGTGACCTGTTTTTCGGACCCCGGTTTGAATCCGGGCATCTCCACCATCGCAAAACCCACTCAAAAAGTGGGTTTTGTGCTTTTCTAAAGGTTTAGCTATGATTGCTGTGATGGGATGGCTAGATTTTCTTTTCCCAAAAACTTGTGTCGGTTGTGGGGCCTTTGAGAACTATTTATGTGAGGACTGTGAAGGTAAAGTTCAATACCTAGAGCGCCAGTTTTGTCCTCAGTGTTCCCGGCCTGCAATTGACGGTCGAACCCACCCTGCTTGTCGACGGCCTTTAGGTTTAGATGGTCTTGTCTCGCTCACCTTTTTCAGCTTTCCGGTTAACAAGCTCATCTATTCTTTTAAGTATCGTTACACGACTAACTTGCTTTCAGAAATAGCCGGTAAAATAACTCTTGATAAAAATTTGGTCCGGCCCCTTGTGGGGGGTTTGGTGCCGATACCCTTGTATTGGCAGAGAGAAAACGACCGAGGCTTTAACCAGAGTGAACTTTTAGGCACAATTTATGCCGAAAAACTTGGTTTGCAGGCAGAAAATAACTTGCTGAAAAGATTAGTTAAGACTAAGTCACAAGTGGGTTTGAAAAGACAGGATCGTCAAGCTAATGTTAAAGGGGTTTTTGCTCTAACTAGGCAGGTTCATGACCAAAATTTTGTAGTTTTTGATGATGTTTGGACTTCTGGAGCAACTCTAAAAAATGCTACCCAAGTTTTAAAAAGAAATGGTGCTGGGAGCGTTTGGGGACTAACCTTAGCACGTTCTCGTTGAAGCTATGCTAAGTTTCTGTTAAAATTGGCTGACCGTCTTTGGAGGGTTGGCCGAGTGGCTTAAGGCGACGGTTTGCTAAACCGTTGGCATGAAAGTGTCACACAGGTTCGAATCCTGTACCCTCCGCCAGTAAAATGTTAACATAGGGAGGGATGGCCGAGTGGTTTAAGGCGTTGGTCTTGAAAACCAATGTAGCAGCAATGTTACCGGAGGTTCGAATCCTCCTCCCTCCGCCAGAAGTTAATCATGCCTGCAAAACGCGAGTCGATCGAAGATCTTAAAAAGCAGCTCTCAAACCTGCAAGAGAAAATTGCCGATTATGAGTTTCCACAACCACGTTTAGTTGAAGTAAAAGAGCTTTATTCTTGGAAGTCTGCCGAAAGGCTCTTTATTCCTAGAAACAGGAAGTGGTTTACTTACGTAATAGTGTTGGTTTTGGTTCTAACTCTAATTCTGCTTTTCCTGAGGCAATTTATCATCATCGCTCCGATACTGGCCATTGCTTTTGTCGCTTATGTTCTAGCCTCAGTCCCACCTGAGCCGGCGGAACACAAATTAACCACCCAAGGGTTAAACAGTGGCGGTCACAGCTATCTTTGGGAGGAGCTAGCTGATTTCTGGTTTATAGAAAAATATGGTGAGACTCTCATCCACATTGACACTTACCTTCATTTTCCGCGACGGTTAATTCTTATCCTTGGCAAAGGCGATAAAGAAAAGATTAAGGAAGCCATGCTGCAGTACCTTCCCTTCCGTGAAATCCCCAAGACCACTTGGGTCGACCGTTTAGCTGATTTTCTTTCTAATAATTTTCACAAAATTGCCAGTTGATCTTCAAAATTTCCTCCCAAGAGGTATAATAAGTTCTTCTTCCATGCCCCCGTAGCTCAGTGGATGGAAGACATTTTCGCTAAAGCGAAAAAGTAGAGCGCGGGTACTTGTCCTCGTAGTTCAATTGGATAGAACACCGGGTTGCGGTCCCGGCGGTTGGAGGTTCGAGTCCTCTCGAGGACGCCAGAATTGTAGGTTCGTTTTGCGAAGCAAAGTTATTCATCCCATTGGGGTGCCAGGAGGGATGGCAGAGCCCGGTTTAATGCGCCGCTCTCGAAAAGCGGTTGGGTTGTAAGATCCTCGGAGGTTCGAATCCTCCTCCCTCCGCCAGACCTCTACTTGAGTCCCAGTAGCTCAGTGGATAGAGCGCAAGCCTCCGGAGCTTGAGGTCGAAGGTTCGAATCCTTTCTGGGACGCCACGAACCCATTAACTATTATGAAAGTCGAAATATCGGCTGGTGGAGTCGTTTATCGCAAAAATAACAATAAAACAGAGGTTTTAATTGGGAAGCACTCTGGGTACCACCGCTGGGTTTTACCTAAGGGTTGGATTGATGAGGGCGAAACTCGCGAGCAAGCAGCGGTTCGTGAGGTCAAAGAGGAGGTTGGAGTTGAAGTTGAGTTGGGAGAATACTTGGGCGAGATTGTTATTTATTACACCAACGAACAAAAACAACCGGTACGAAAGAGCAGCCATTTTTTTCTCATGAAATATAAGTCTGGAAATGCCGAAAAGAACCACGGTTGGGAGATGGAAGAGACTCTCTGGATTTCCGAGGCAGGGGCTTTAGACAAACTAGCCTATCCGGGTGAGAGGGATATGGTTTCCAAAGCCAGTAAACTTATTGTATAGAGCGCTAAAGCACTCTGCGACCACTTCGTGGGCTAAGATCGCTTCGCCATCCGTATCACTTCGTGATATAAGCAGCGGCGGTTGCACTTGCCGCTTGTAACTCTTCGAGTTATAATTCCTCTCGATCCTAGGAGGGGTCACATAGCGGCCTAGTGTACACGCTTGGAAAGCGTGCGTGCCTGCAAGGGTACCGTGGGTTCGAATCCCACCCCCTCCGCCACACTTCGCCAAGGCTTCGTGTGACGTAGCCACCATAAATATTATTAGGCGAAGTGTGCGACCCGAAGCTTTACGCGAAGGGTTGCAGTAGATGTATTACGTTTACCTCTTACGGTTAAAAGATAAATCAGTCTATACAGGTTCCACACCCAACCTAAAAGAACGTCTTAAAGACCACAATAACGGTTTTGTTGAATCCACAAAGAACTTAAAACCAGTAAAACTAGTCTGGTATTGTGAATTTACTGATCGACTAAAAGCATTAGGGTTTGAGCGTTATCTGAAAACCGGTTCTGGACAAGCATTTAGGAACAAAAGGCTGATTTGAACTTGCTCATAACCCCATAGTTCTTGACTTTTACCTCATTTTGTGCTATACTACTGCCTATTAACAATAGAATAATGGTTACAAGTGAAGGCATCTTGTAACTGGACGGAATACTCTGCCTGCTTCTTGGAAACCAACCTCGGAGCTGATATTTTTTCTAGTTACCAGGTACTTTTTTTGCAGCACTTTGAAATGGTTGTCGGTAGCAAATTATCTACTACACTTAGTAGGTGGTTTGCTGCCGACGAAAGGCGTGTTTCGTTGGTAAGAATACCGAGTTCTGAAAGGAGAGCTATGGAGACTAGAGAGTTCCATCTCGGAGACATTCTCACCATCACCACAGGTCGGCTCGTGTCCCTTCGGCACATGGAGGGTGTCTACGACATCCTGAACTTCATGACGAGGGACAACCTGTTCACCCACCAGCTCCCGAGAGCGAGTGAGGAGTGCAAGCCCTATCTGCTGAGGCAGCACCCGCAGCTTGCGGACATCGAAGTTCCCGAGCTGAATGAGAGCAACTGCCAGCAGTGGCTCGCAGAGCAGGTCGCGAAGTACGGCGAGTACCTCCCCGTCGAGCAGATTCCGATGGACGACCACACGGTCAAGAACCCCATCGAGGAGGCTGCCGAGATGATGGGAGGGAAGGACAAGGTCATCGTCGTCGAAACCGACTAGTTGGTGTAGCACGCCCTCACCAACTCGGTTTGCTTGGTGGTAAGCATCTAGCGAAGGCTGGAAATTCCACTAGGTAGCTGAAACCTGTCGCTCTTGAAAGAGAACGACTCAATCAGCACCACTTGAGCCAATGAGTGTTTCGTTGATTCAAGAGGAAAGGCGACCTGAAAGGGTCGTTTTTCTTTGGATTAGATTTGGTATAATTGGTCAGAAACCTGTCGCTGGTTTGACAGAAGTTGACATAGCTTCAACTTGCTTTTGAAAGTAAGTTCCAACATAGTCAACCAAGCACCGCCAGAACTTTCTTGCCTTCTTTAATTTAATCCTCTATTATCCAAAGCGTGGAATCCCAAGTTCAAGAAGTTAAGGCTCGTACAGATATTATCAGTTTAATTTCTGGCTACATTAGCCTTAAAAAAGCCGGCCGTAACTACAAAGGTCTGTGCCCTTTTCACGCTGAAAAAACCCCTTCTTTTATGGTTTCACCGGAAAGACAAATTTTTAAGTGTTTTGGCTGTGGTGAAGGTGGGGATGTTTTTGCTTTTTATCAAAAAATCGAAGGGGTTGAGTTTAGTGAAGCTTTCAAGAATTTGGCTGCTAAAGCTGGAGTTCAGCTAAAAGGTTATAAGCCAAATCCAAGAGATCAGCAAAAAGAGGTTATTAACCAGATCAACACAACTGCAGCGCGCCTCTTCCATTATCTTTTGACCGAGCATATTTCCGGCAAAAAAGCATTGGAATATCTTCACGACCGTGGTGTCAATGATCAGTCAATTAAAGACTGGTCGCTTGGCTGGGCACCAGACAGTTGGGACAGTGCCTTCAAATTCTTAACTAAGAAGAAATTTTCCTCGCAAGATGTTATTGCCTCGGGTGTGGCCCTACCTTCCCAGCGGCAGGGAGCTTACGACCGTTTTCGTAAGCGGATAATTTTCCCAATCCGCAACGTTTCCGGACTTGTGGTTGGCTTTTCCGGACGTATTTTGGGAGAAGGGGAACCCAAATACCTAAACTCACCAGACAACTTAGTTTTTAATAAAAGTAATAATTTGTATGGCTTAGACTTAGCTAAAGTAGAAATTAAAAAAGAAAACGAAGCGGTTTTGGTCGAAGGTAATTTGGATGTAATTTCTTCTCATCAGGTAGGCGTCAAAAACGTGGTTGCTCCGCTTGGGACTGCGCTTACAGAAAAACAGGTTGAGCTATTGCGGCGCTTTGGAGAAGGCCTAATTATTAGTTTTGACCAAGATTTGGCTGGCGAGCACGCCTCACAGCGCGGAGTGGAACTCGCTGAAAGGGTGGGGCTGGCGGTAAAGTTAACTGATTTAGGTGAAAAAGATCCGGATGAGTTGATTAAGAAAGATCCTAAGTTATGGAAGGAAGCGCTGCAAAAATCAGTTCCAATTTACGACTACTTGATTAACAGCGCGGTTAAACGTTACGGTACTAGCACAAGCAACGCTATCAATAAAATTACTCGTGAGGTAATCCCCTTTATTGGCCGGATCGGCAACGAAATTACCCGTTCCCACTATGAGCGCTTACTAGCTGGGAAATTGGGTGTAAGTGAGGGTTCAGTGAGTAAGGAGGTAGGCAAGGCAGAACCAGCCTCTTCCGCATCTTATGAAGCTAACAGCGAAAAAGGTGAGAAGGTTAGTTTGGAAAAATATCTTTTGGCCTTGGTGTTGCAAAACCAAATTCTGCCAAATAAGCTCAAGGCAAAGGAGATAGAAGACGAGGCTGTTCGCGCAATACTTGAGTTAGCCGAGAAAGAAGGTGATAATTTCACTCTCGAGGCCCTTGCTAAAAAATTACCAGCAGAGTTGGAAGGGGTTTTTAATGAGGCAACTCTTATAGAATTGCCATCTGAAATTCTCAAAAATGAGGAAAAAATAAGAGGGGAGATCGACTCTTGCGGAGCCCGCCTAAAAGAGTTAAACTTACGAGCTAGGTTAAAGGCCTTAAGTTTAAACATTAAGCAAGCGGAAATTAATAAAAAAGCTCAAGTCGTAAAAAATCTAAGCGAAACCTTTAAAGTTTTATCCCAAGAGTTGTCAACAATCGAAAAAGTCAAAGCTGGCGAGTAAAATTAAAGAATGGCTAAAGCTGACAGTCCAATTCAGGAATTAATAACTAGGGGTCGAGAGCAGGGTTTTGTCACCCAGGACGACATTTTGGCTGCCTTTCCCGAGGCAGAGAGTAACATTGCCGAACTTGATGAGCTTTACCTTCGGCTTGCCGAAGAAGGAGTTGATGTTTTTGAAGTTCCTGAAGAAGAAACTAAACCCAGCGAGCTGGAAAAAGAACTGGAAGTCCTGACTACTTCAGAAGACGTTCAGATCACTGATCCGGTCCGGATGTATTTGAAAGAGATTGGTCGTATTTCTCTACTGACCGCAGCTGAAGAAGTTGAACTAGCTCAGGCAGCAGAAAAAGGTGATCTATCCGCCATCGAAAAACTGACTCAGGCAAACCTGCGTTTAGTAGTTTCTATCGCCAAAAAATACGTTGGTCGGGGACTCACCTTACTAGATTTAATACAGGAAGGAAATATTGGTTTGATCCGCGCCGTGGAAAAGTTTGATTGGCGTAAAGGTTTCAAGTTCTCAACCTACGCTACCTGGTGGATCCGCCAGGCTATTACTAGGGCCATTGCCGACCAAGCCCGCACTATCCGTATCCCAGTCCACATGGTAGAAACGATTAACCGCTTTATCCGCACCTCGCGTAAGTTAATGCAGGAACTTGGCAGGGAACCGGCTCCTGAGGAGATTGCCAAAGAAATGGAAATTGAACCTGATAAAGTGCGCGAAATTATTAAAGTTTCCCAGGAACCAACTTCTTTGGAAGCTCCAGTGGGTGAAGAAAAAGATTCAACCTTGGGGGATTTTATTCCTGATGATGAGATCCGACCTGAAGATCAAGCCAGCGCTGAACTTCTTAAAGCCCATCTTAGTGAGGTTTTAGATACCATTAATGATCGGGAAAAGAAAGTTTTGAAACTGCGTTTTGGCCTGGAAGATGGCCGCCAGAGAACTCTTGAAGAAGTCGGTAAGGAGTTTGGCGTGACCCGCGAACGGATCCGTCAGATTGAAGCCAAAGCCTTACGGAAACTGCGCCACCCTACCCGAAGCAAAAAACTCAAAGACTATCTTGAGTAACTAATCTGCCTTCAGTTGAAATTTTCACCAAGTTTGTTTAAAATAGCTAGCCAATGGATAATTTGTTTAACTCACCAAGCTACGGTCTTCTTGATTACCAAGTGGTTTTGGGCAAAATTGCCGATTACATTAAAGCTGATACTGACTCTACTTACAAAATTATTGTTGGTAGCGATTCTGAAGCTCGGATTGGTGAAGCGAACTTTGTGACTGCGGTCATTGTTCACCGCATGGGTAAAGGGGGTATTTATTTTTGGCGCAAAAACCGACTGCAAAACCAACACAGTATGCACGAGCGGATCGCTAGGGAAACCCAAATGTCCTTAGAACTTGCTTGGCAAATTCGTGATGATTTCCAACACAACGGCCTGTCTGCTTATGAACCAGAAGTCCACCTTGATGTAGGGATGGATGGGGTCAGCCGTGATATGGTGAAATGGGTGACTGGTATGATTTTAGGTAGCGGCTTTGCTTACAAGATCAAACCCGATAGCTGGGCTGCTTCCAAAGTTGCTGACCGCCACACCTAGGTTGACACTAAAATCCCAATTGATATAAGCCTTGCGATGCATCGCAATTCTTGTATCGGTGCGATATAATACTCAGGTTCAATTGACTTCGTTCCGCCGTAGCTCAACGGTAGAGCAGGCGACTGTTAATCGTCTGGTTGTAGGTTCGAATCCTACCGGCGGAGCCAAATAGGACTGTGAGCTTGTTTTAAGGCATTTTGTACAGCTAGAGTAATCAAATCTTCTGGTTCGAAAATCTTGGCGTTTGTTTTGATGTCTTCTTCCACTTTCGAACTGTTAGTCAGTCTCACAGCCTCGATAAGCAATCTGAAGGGCTTTGAGTGTTTAACAGTCAGCTTACCCTCGTCTAAAGTTAGGCCTGAGAACACCAGGTTAATAAGTTCTCTCTTTTCACCTTCATCTTTTATTCCGAAGTAGATTTCCTTAGCTCTTTGAGAAAGCTCAAAGATGTTAATACCCAACTGATAATACTTAGTACTTGCATTCGCTAGCTTTTGAATTGCAGTGGTGATTTGCTCTTTCTCGTTAGTGTACTGTTTGAACTTTCGGTCGTAGAAATCAGGGGTAACTTTCTCATCAAGTTTATCGTCATAAAGTTTATCTAGCCTTTGGTTGATCTGATCGTGGCGTAAGTTAAGATCGTTCAGAGAAGTGGAGTGATAATCAATCTCTTCTTTGTGGTGTTCTTTCAGTGCTTTGCGTATCCACTCGACAATTCGGGTATTCTCAATTTCTAGGTTCCCAAACTCCTTAACCAACTGTAATTCAACGTCCCCCTGCTTAGACCAGGTTGTTTGAGTACAGTCTCTATAGTGATTGCAGTGGCCGTAGACAGTACCTTTTTGGGTTTCCCATGTGATTGAACCACCACAGTTGCCACAATGTAGTAGGCCTTTGAACAAGAAGTTGTGTTTATTGTATTTGGGAGTTGTCTTGCTTTTTAACAGCTTCTGCACCTTGTCGAAGATTTCATCTTCAATTAACCGTACGTGCTTTCCAGGGCTCACTTCACCATTCCAACGCAGTTTCCCAACGTAAAAAGGGTCTCCTAAAATATCGTGTAGCCTGCTTTTTACTAATTTGAAACCTCCTCTAGTACGTAGACCCTCTTTGTACATTTCACCAACAAGCTTTGTTAGAGAATAGTTACCTGTGGCGTAAAGTTCGAACATTTTTCTGACATAAGGTGCTTTGTCCTCGTCGATGACGTGGATTTTGTGGCCCTTCTCACCAACTGTTTTGTATCCAAGCGGCGGCTTCGTTGGTAGCCAACCTTGTGATAACTTTTCTTTTTGACCTTTTTTGACCTCCTCAGAGAGATTGTCAATGTAGTACTGGGCTACTGAGACTTTGATATTCCAAATAAACTTCTCATTCGATTTCGAATCTTTATTTAAGACTACATTTTCTTTAACAAAGTGAACCTGTCTTTCCGGATCGCCATTAATCCACTCGTTGATCTCAACTGCGTCCTTTAAGTTTCTGGTCAATCGGTCGACTTTCTCGCAGACAATAACCTTGATGTCGTTCTTCTTTAGGAAGGCGATCATGCCATCAAAGATTTCACGCTGCTTTTTACCACTAGCTGACTCAGTAATAGAGAAGACATTAGTTGTCTTAAATCCTCGAACGTCAGCGTAGCCTCTTAGAAGCTTCTCTTGGGCTGGTAAACTGTAACCTTCAACTTCTTGTTCTTTACTACTAACTCTGCAAAATACTGCTGCTTTCATAATTCCTCCACGTAAAAAGGGATAGTCTTGCCGGACACCGTATCTTTCGAGACGGAAAGCAAGAGCTACCCCTTTGAGGCCTCGAAATAATGCTGCGGTGTCCAACCTAATAATAAACTAATTTGCCTTAAAAGTAAAGCTAATTAGGACAATCTCCTTCCGTCTCTCAACCCCTTCGACATTTCGGGTAGACCCTAGTTTTCGAAGTAATCTAGCAAACCTTTTTCCGTAAATATTGTTAATGCATAGAGCAGGTCTTTTTTGGTTTCATATTCGCCGTCATTAAAAAAAGTTTCCATTTTCCCAAAGACATCGAGAAACTTTCCATAAGTAACTCTAAGGTAGTAATTCTTGACTTCTGACGCTGGGATAGCTTCAATCAGATGTAAAAAAGTCTGCTTTTTCTGTTTCTTGGTACTTGATATCGACCCGTTATTTTTGAAGATTTTTAACATCAGACCGAGGCGGAGTTTTCGATTACTTAATCTTTTCATCTAAACCCCTTCCTCGAATGTCCGGGCACTAATCTCGTCTTCGAGTATTTCTAATTTTCTGTTGACCTCTTCCAGGTTTTGACTGCTTTCATTTTCGTCAAACCAGACCTTGCCTTTTTCGTAGGTCATTTTCAGCGACTCGATATCCGAACCCCTAAGCTCTTCCTTAAACTGAGCCTCATCAAACTCACCAAGATTGTTAAACAATGGCCCGTAATCCTGCTTTGCCTCTATAGCCTTTGATTCTTTAAGATTTTTAGGTCGAGCCTGCTCAAGTAATTCAGTGGTCTTGTCTAACATTGCCCACCTGTCAGCAAACCCTTTCCCTTTTGATTCCCGCAGAATTAGCTTTAAGCCGTGCAGGTCTTCGAGAACCCGCCTAGTGGTGTTAGTTGGGTAGCCTATTTTCGTGGCTATTTCTGTTGTTTCCAGAAACTCATTAGTCTTGTAGAGTAGGTCGATTACTGCCTTGCGGTTCTGTGGCAAGCTATCCATACCAACCTTGTAGACTAGTTCGTAATCTTCTTCAGTAAACTCACCTGTAATTAAATAAAGTGCACAAGCTAGGGTAATGAGTTGTTTAGCTAGTCGTGTTGGTAGTTCAGAATCGGGTATAAGCTCAATTTCTCGGTGTGAGTAACCCTCTCTGATGACTCCACTTCTAGCCCGGACACAAAAGGCAGCTAGATAAGCCATGCGTTTTGTGAGTTCTTCTGGGATTGCGATGTCTTCTTCTGGGATTGCGACCCCAGCGATAAAGTCAGCAAAAGCATTTTGTATCTCTTCTCGCATAGGAGTTTCTTTACCGCTGTTACCCATAGCTTTGAGAGCAATCTCAATCGGGTCAGATTGACGTGGTCGATATTGAATAAAACGCTCACCAAGAGTTTGATAAATAGAGTAATGGGTGTCGATAACAGGAGTAACACCAGCAATGAAACCAAGTTTGCCTTCCCATTCTTTAGTTTCACCTGTACCGAACTCTTTTTTAAACTGACCATCATAGATTTCTCGAAGCTGAGAAAGAATTGCGTGTCTCTTGTCCCGGTGCATGGTTAGCACAGTGGTGAAGTCTTTAAGCGTCAAAATTACTTCTCTTGGTAGCCGGAGCAGTAAACTAGCATTCTTGTTTGATTTTTCTCCGCTAAGGAAGCTCTGCGGAGTAAGGTCAGAAATAGAGTAGATGTCTGGTACTTTAGCCAAACCTCTAATAAGCTCAGTCTTGGTTCCGCCAGAGGCAGTAACGATAAATAACCAGACTGGGTCAGAGGGTAGTTTATTAGCTATTACTGAAGCTACTAGAACTTTGATAATGCCTGGGTCTTTGATTAGCAACCACTTGTGGATAGTTTCTTCAAGTTGCTCAAAGGTAATTGAGGTTCTAACTTCCGGAGAGTTCTGAGCTCTTTTTTGTGCCTCTCCTTTTTTGATACTTTCCCAAGTCTTACGCAGTTCTACCTCATCTAAAGCTGGCTTATTTTTCTTTTGGTTCCAATCCACTATCGCCGCCCAACCAGCAGTTTCCCAAAGTTCCGATGGCAAGTGGTGCAATAGTTTACCCGCTAACTGAGCAGAAGTCATATTGCGAGAGCCCTGCTGATTATCTGTTTCTAGGAATTGCTGCCAATCGACCTTTGATTTGCCGTTGGCTGACAAATCTAGAACCCATTTGGGTAGAGGAGCAAAGCCATTCTTATCTGGTGGAACAAGCCACTCATAAGAGTTGCCTGATTTGTGAACCGAGGGTGGTACTACAACATAACCACCGTCGCCTCTGATGTCAGTTTTATCCTTAACTCTGACACCATTTTTAACAGGTTGACCAGGGTGTTTGTAGAAGAAATGATAACCTCCACCACCAGTCTTGGAGAGAATTGTTGGTGCTAAGTTGGTGGTGTCTCCACCAGCTTCGACATCCACTACCACCATACCCGAAATGTCGCCGGTAACTATTCCAATGTTAGGATTATTAAAATTCTGAGCCCAGCTTCTCAGCTCCTCTTCTGTGGCTTTCCTTTTCTGGTACTCTTCCCACTTCACCAGCGGCTTTTTATCTTGGTCAATTGGGATTACAGAGAAGCCAAGTTGCAAGTATTTAAGAGAATGGTGTATAAATTCATTGTTCTGCATGTTTATGTTCCCTTGTGAGTACGAGGGAGGACTCTTTCCAGCCCTCCCCGCACACGAGACTAGGACGGCATTACTTGTACAATGGTTTGGTACTTTATGCCGTCTTTCTCTTTGTCATCTTTAACGAAGATTTGGCACGATTTGCCTTTTAATTGCTCAACATCAAAGGTTTCTCCAGGCTTAGGCTCTTTGCCAGATAAAGCCTTGACCCAGTCGAACAGCTTGGATGTCTTTCCTGATTGAGAGCTGGATATCTTTTTGGAAGCAACAGCAGTTCTACCGACTCCTTTGTGTTCACCTTCAGTAATTTCGAAAGTGAACTTCAAGTACTCGCCGAAGCTACCATTTCCTTCCTCAATATCTTTTACTGTTGCCTTATAGAGCCCTTCTGGAATAGGCTCTGAGGCTTCCATTTCTTTAACTTGAATAGGTATTCCCAAGGTCATCACCACCTTTCGTGGGTTCAGAATTTTGATAATGGTGTTTCGCCAAAGAATCGAAGAAGTTTACGAAGGAATTGCCAACCTCAGACACCATCGCCGGCTGAAGCTCGACCCCGTAGTCGTCTTTGATAATGGTCTTCAATTCGTCTAAGAGAGCTTGGCTGACCATCATCCAGCCTCCTCATAAAGTCGTGCTTTGACTGCTTTTAGTTGATTGAAATAAGACTGAGGTTCAACTTTCAATTCCTGTCGCCAGTAGGACTCGATTAACTGGTCAAGCTGATCGTCACGTTTAAACAAGAACTGAGCTTTGTTGGGGTTCTCTCGATTCAGGGCTTCAATTGGATAGAATAGAGAAAGCGTTGTCGCCAGAGCGAGGTCTGATGTCGAGTAATACTCATTTGTGTTTAATCGTTGCTTAGTCATAGTAATCGGTTCGCCAAAGAACCGCCCTCATTGTCGACCAAGCAAGGGATTATTTCGACGATTTTTTGATAGGGATTAAAGTGATTTTTCTGCGATTTTTTAGTGAGGTTTAAACACAGCGAAGCTTGTATCCGATGTTCTTTTTGGCGATTATCATACTCTCGATTTCTTTATTACCCATTCCAACTTTGTCTTTCAAGAGCGTTGCTAGGTCTCTTTTCAGAAACTGCACCTCCCGAGCCACATCTTTATTAGTTACTCCCTCGTGCCAACAGTTCATTCCTAAACTTTTGGCAATCTCTACATAGGTAACAACCTTATTACTTTTTATTAAAAATACCAGAAGCTTCATTACGCTATTGTCAGGTGAAACTTCAACTTGGATTCCGCTTTTGTAGACAATTACCCCCTGGGCTAAATTTACCTGTAACTCCCCACATTGAAACGACTCTCCACTTCTTTTTTCTGTTGATTCTGGTTGCTTTGTATTCTCTTTAACTTCATTTTTCACCAATTCTCCTAAACGACCTTTCAGGTAGGAGAACTTTTTTGGTTTAATTTCAATTTGGGTATCACTATATCTAACTATTTCTGGATTTTCAGGTATCACTAACCATATGGACATCCCGCTTGGTCGGTCGTAGTCATTGGAGGGTTTCTGTTCTGCAACCTTTCGTGATACGTCGATAAAGCCTCTATTATGGAGACTTGTTAAGACGGCCTCTAAGTCTTTCTGATTCTTAATCCTAGCCCGCTCGAATTTATCAGTTGGAATCGCAAAAGTATCTTTATCTCTTAACTGCCACTCTGAGTTCAACGCCGAGACTACCTGCCACATCTTTTGTAATGTCCAGCTATCTTTAGTCTTTAACCAACTATCGATTTCTGTTTCATCATTTTGTATTGAGACTGGTTTCCTACCCGTAAACTCGTAATATCCGGGCTCTTGTTGAACTTCTAGGAAATACCTATCGAAATTTGGTAGAAGACTGATATGCCAACAACCGTCATCGGAGAAATCGTAAGGGTCAAGTTCCTCAAGTTCGGCCTTCACTCTGCTAGGTGCTTTTATGAGTATTAGAACTTTCTCGTCCTTTGCCAGCTTGATAAATAATTGCGATAATTCTTCCTTCCTAATCCTATTATTCAAGTTATTTATCGGGTCAATTATCAACGGCCGATCAGATGGAGCAATATCTCGAGCGTCCTCGATTTTGTTTAAGAGAAAGTAGAGTTTTTCTTTTCCTGTCATAGTCATATTAATTGGTTTACCCGAAATGTCGGATAAATAGAAAAAGCCTGATGGCAGGCTCTAAACTAATTATAACAGTTGGGTCGGGGAAAGTCAGACTTTGAGTAAATCAGACAATGGTATTTTTAGTGCTTTGGAAATCTTGAAGGCGTTCCGCAGCGTTATATTGGCTTCGCCACGTTCCAGTCGGTTTATAGTTGAGAGATCAACCTTAGAAACCTCCGCTAACTCTAGCTGCGAAAGTCCAAGTTCTCTCCGTGTATCTTTCACTTTCCGACCAAAGTGGTCGTTAATATCAATTGCCATAGGACAAGACTACCGAGTTGGATTTCGTGGGGATACAGCATAGATGAAGTATTTACGCACAGACTCAGGTTGCAAATACGGATTATATGCCCTATAATCGCAGCAATCTTAAAAAGGAAGTGATGAGAATGAAGAAAATAATACTTATAGTGGTCGGAATTATTGTTGTCTTAGGTATTATCGGGGCAGTTATTGGTGGGTCAGGAAACTCAAACAGTTCGAGTTCAAACAATTCAAACTCAAATGAGTCTAAGTCTACCACGGCTGGTATTGGTCAGGCTGCTAAAGATGGGAAGTTTGAATTCACCGTCAACAGCTTTAAGTGTGGGCAGTCTAGTGTTGGTAAGGATTTCTTAACTAAGACAGCTCAAGGACAATACTGTTTGCTTAATGTAACTGTCAAGAACGTTGAAGACCAAGCCCAAAGTCTATTCTCTTCCAACCAATACCTGTTTGATAGTAGCAACAAAAAGTTTTCTGCTGACGATACCGCTACTATTTATGCTGCCCCACAGAGTAACAGTTGGTATAGCGAAATTAATCCTGGAAATAGTGTCACTGGTGACATTGTCTTTGATGTTGCAAAAGACGCTGATATTGTCTCGGTTGAGCTTCACGATAGTGCGTTCTCTGGTGGTATCAAAGTAAACTTAAAGTAACTTCAAGTATTTAATACTGAGGCAAGGGGCGGCTACAAAGCCGTCCTTTGTTTTGTAAATCTTAGCTTTTCTTAACAAATTTCTGCTTAAACTCAACTTTAATCAACTTTTTAGCCACAAACATTAAAATTTTTTACACAGACACGGGAGGGAACTAGGGTTTCGTGCGTGGAGTACTGCCAAAAAGGCCCAAAAAGTTAAGTTTTATTAGGTTTTGTTAGCAAAAGTTAGCTCTTGTGATGTGTTGTGAACTAATCCAAACCTGCTTCTCTTAAAATTTCATTTATTCTCGTGGCTATGGAGGGGTTCTGCATATTTCTGTAAGCTAACTCCTTAGCAGACCTCACTGAGTACCCAGCCCGGCGAGCTGCTTCAGCACCGACACCCATTGTAGGTAAATAGTGTTTAATGAACAGTCTTTGCTTCAGTGTCATAGAAGTTATTTTAACCCTTAACTAAAAGTTAAATAAATCTTTAACCTTGATTTTTAAGGCACGAGAAATCTTGTAGATATTCTTGAGAGACGGATTACGTTCGCCTCTTTCGATACCGGATATGTAAGTCCTATCCAGCCCGGTTCGAAATCCTAGTTCTTCTTGGGATACTGCCAACTTCTTTCTTTCCCTACGCACCTTAACTCCGAACCTTTTTTGGAAGCTGCTTGATTGATTTGACATGTACTCATATAATTAGGCTCAAGATGACTATTGGTCTACGGACTATTAGTCACATATTAAACTTGAATGAGGATGAAACTTTGTGATAATTGTAGTTACAAAAATTTAGAAGGTAGTACTTTTTGCCAAGAGTGTGGTCAGAAGTTAGATAGTATAAAGACTTCAGATGACAGCCACCGCCGGTCTTCTAATTCAAAGACAATAATAATTGTGGCGGTCGTTCTCTTCGTCGGGTTTATTCTTCTGCTCATTTTGTCCAACAACAGCTCCTCTAGTTCCGAGGGTGATACAAACCTAACTGGCAACACTGATGTTGATACTTCTTCTAAGTCCCTACCAACATTTAATAGCACCCACCTTTACCTAGAGTACTACGAGTGCACTATCTACTTTAGTGTTTGCAATGTAGTTCTACCGGTGAGAGGTACTACAGACATCGGAGCTCAGGTTGAACTTTTGTCGCCCACCTATTCTCTGCTTGCAGTTACTTCAGGTGGGGAAGTTAGAGGTGATATACCCATTACCCTTTCGTTGGGAACAAACACACTCAAGTTTCAGGTTACCTATTCAGACGGGGAGCAAGAGATTAAGTATTTAGACGCAACTTTAGAAAGCAAATAACTATGTTTTGTACCGAATGTGGGGCAAAAGTAAATGAAGATAACAAGTTCTGCGACAACTGTGGACATCAGCTAATAAAAGATGAGGCAAACGTGGAAGCAGAAAAAGAAAAGGTAAAAAGTTCTAGAAGAAGGTACTGGGACAAGTTTACTGAAATCTACACCAGCGGTGATTCTGACTGGAAGAATAAAATGATTTCAGATTCTGCTTGGGAGCTACTAAATCGCTTTTCAGGCAATCTTTTCGTTAGCTTTATGGAAGAGCACCCTATCCTTAACAAACATTCCCACAAGGAAATAGATTCAATCAAGACAGAATTTAACACTGCTTCTGGTGCAGGTTACTATTTTTGGCTAGCTGAACAACTATTTAACGGTAGGGACTTACAACCACCCAAACCACCTGATACTGATGGCTTGTCAAAAGAATGGGAGAAGGAAAAAGTATTTGAGGATACAAAGACTTTCTTTGCAAACCTCCCTGACGATGTATCAAGTTCGATGAATGATTTTCACGCTTGGAGAGCAAAGTCTCTTCTAGAAACTTCTCCAGCGTTAAACGATTTACCAAACGAGTTAATTGAGGAAATAAATAATAAGCTAGCCATCTTAATGTTAATGGGGTATTCCTCCGGGATGGTTGAGGATAAATACAGGAAATAAAATGCATTGCCAAGAGTGTGGAAAACAAAATATAGACGACGCTAAATTCTGTCGCTACTGCGGAGCTAAGGTTATTCGTCAGACAACAACAGTTGTGACCCCAACAGCTAAAGAAGCCAGTAACGATCCTACTTATGAAGACGTGATGTTAGAAAAGGTCGAAGAGTATGCAAATACTGAAATGACAAAAGGCGTTTTATGGTTCTTTGGCGGAATAGGTATTACTGTCGTAGGTCTTCTTTTTTCTGAGTCAGTTGGTAGTAGTGTGGGTTTAGTATTTTGGGGAGCTATGCTCTACGGTGTGATTAGGCTAGTAGCTGGGATTTATTACAAACTCTTCCCGAGAAAGCTAATGCACAAGGCTAGTTATTTAGAAAGGGATTAAACTTATGTACTGTTATAAATGCGGAAAAGAAAATAAGGAAGAAGCAAGATTTTGCAAAGATTGCGGGGCAGAATTAAAAGATAGGTCAGTACTTTCTTCAGCAACTGAGGAAAAAAGTGACTCTGAAACTTGTAAGAATTGTGGCAAAGAACTGCCCCATAACAGTAAATTTTGCAGGTTTTGTGGGCAAAATCAGAGTGATAATGCCACGGTAAGTGAAGTTGATATCACACCTAATAAGAAACTAAAGCCCGCTTCCTGGATAAGAAGATTCATCAACTTCGTGCTTGACCTTATTGGTTATTACCTCTTTGCTTTTCCCGTAGGTTATGTATTTGGTCTTCTGTTTGGCCCTAATGTTTTTGATAATGTTAATGACGTCATACTAGGTCTTTTTGTAGCAGCCACATACTACATTATCTTTGAATCTCTATTAGCCAGAAGCCCAGCTAAATTTATTACCAGAACTAAGGTTGTAAATTTGGAAGGTAAGAAACCAGACTTTGGACAAGTCCTTGGTAGAACTTTCAGCAGGTTCATTCCGTTCGAAATATTCAGCTTTTTAGAGGCTAATCCAATTGGTTGGCACGATAAATTACCTAAGACTATGGTTGTTAATGACGAATAAGATACTACCCTATAGTTGCAATTTCCTTAAAATTAGTGTATAATAGCAGGCATAAAGGTTCGGTCACTAACCGTTAATAGTGGCTATCAGGAAAGGAGGGATCACTGTGGCAACACAGATGACCCAACAGAGAGAGGCCAGCGTGCCGCAGGTCGTCAAGCTGGGCGTGAGGGTGATGGAAGCCATCCCGACGATAGGATTGACTCACGATGAGGCTCAGAGCCACATCAAGAGCGACGTCCTCACCGAGGTGGTCAAGATCATTCTCAAGGCTCGTCCCGAGGCCGTCGACATCGACAAGCTTCGGGAAATGGTGGGCTCTTTCCTCCCCTTTGGGGACGAAGAGTACACCGACTCGGAGTACGTCTACAAGGCAGGCTTCCCGAGGAAGACCTGGCAACAGCGGTTGGACATCCTCCTCAACAACTTCGGTGGCCTCTT
>Ga0209324_10000360_pt1 | contig 31502 bp, 31 predicted proteins | sample Rifsed19ft3_FD_184015 | JGI IMG/M metagenome (GOLD analysis project Ga0209324, IMG submission 184015) | Soil microbial communities from Rifle, Colorado, USA - sediment 19ft 3 (version 2) | ecosystem: Environmental > Terrestrial > Deep subsurface > Rock core/Sediment | place: Rifle, Colorado...
AGCCACGACCGACAACAAAGGCAGCTTCGACGTAAGTTTTATCGTGCCTGAGAGCCAACATGGCGGGCGGCTGGTGACCGCCGGGGATGCTGCGGGGAACAACGCCACCGCTATCTTCACCCTGGAATCAGACCCCCCGGCCATACCAACACTTAGTTCACCACCTGATGGGGACAGAGTGGGATTCATAGGCCGGGTGAGACCGACATTTCAGTGGTCGGAGGTATTCGATGACAGCGGAGTTTATTATAGCCTGCAAATAGCAACCAGTGACAATGTCACCGCCTCTGGATTCGCTGACCCCGTAGTTTCAGTTACGGACATAGTGGGAACGAACTATACGCTGGAGAAAACCCTGAGCTATGGCACCTATTACTGGATTATGCAAGCTGTAGATGGAGCTGAGAACGCAGGCAACTGGACCGCGGCCTGTTCCTTCCGAGCTGGACTCCTGCCCCTGTGGGCATTCATTCTTATCATCGTCGCAATAGTGGTGGCCATCGGCGCCCTGGTTTACTTTTTGGTAATGAGGCGAAGAATATACTACTAATAAAGGAGCGGTTAATGGTCGGGGACGAGCCCCGATCCCGAACAAACCCAAATGTCAAAATCTAAATGACAACTGAAATCCAAATGCTTAAATGTCAAACCTACTTCTCTTTGTCATTTGGGCTTTGTCATTTGACATTGTTTAGGATTTTGGTCTTGACTTGACATTTGAGCTTTGTCATTTGTCATTGTTTAGAGATTTATCCCGATAAATCGGGGCTCGCAATGACAAATAAAAGGGAGTAGTATAAAGGACAAGGGGAAACAAAGTTGAAGAAAGAAGGAGGGGAAAATGAAGTTAACAGTTATTGGACTGGGGCAGTGTGGCTGCCGGATTGCTGACCACTTTGCCAGGCTAAATTTCAAGGCGCGTGCCCAGCGCAAGGCCACCATAGCCCCCACCGTCATTGCCGTAAATACAGACCAGGCAGATTTGACCGGGCTAAGATTTATCAAGAACGATTACCGGCACCGGGTGCTACTGGGCTTGCGCCAGACTCTGGGACACGGGGTAGGCAAGATAAACGAGCTAGGAGCTCAATTGGCCAAGACGGATGGTGATAAGGTACTGGATGCCGTGAAAGCTAGCCCCCAGTTTTACGAGACACACGGTTTTCTACTCATAGCTGGCGCCGCCGGCGGCACAGGGTCGGGAGCGCTGCCCATAATAGCCAGAGCAGTTAAGGATAGATACATCAGCAAGCCAGTTTATGCCCTGGTAGTTTTGCCTTTCGAGCATGAGCAGACTTCGGAGTCCCGAAGCACATATAACACCGCCACTTGCCTGAAATCCACTTATGATATAGTGGATGCCATTTTTCTCGCTGATAACCAGAGGTATGTGAGAAAAGATGCCAGTCTCGTTAGTAACATAGATAGAATAAACAGGATGATTGCCGAGCCCTTCTATGATTTAATGTGCGCCGGTGAGGTAACCAGGGCTAAATATGTGGGTTCGCGGACGATAGATGGCGGGGACATAATTGCCAGCCTGGAGGGATGGACCACTATTGGCCTGGGGAGAACTGAGCTGCCTTCATTCCGCTTCCCCTGGGAGATAAGGAAGAAAACTTTCCGCGAGAAAGCTCTGGAAAGCTTCAGGGGGACACAAGCCTTAGACGCCACCATCTCTGACCTTTCCCTCACTTGCGACCCTAAGGATGCCGGCAAAGCTATATATATCATATCTGGTCCGGAAAAAGAGCTGAATATGGACATGGTCAAGAGCATTAGCGATTACATCAAGGAGCTGGCACCCAATGCCCTGATTCGCGGCGGCGATTTTCCCGGAGAAAAGCACTTTATCGACGTTGCCTTGATATTATCCCAGCTATCCTTTGTGCCCAGGATAAAAGAGTTTTACGAGCAAGCTACGCAGTATGCCCAAGAAAATAAGGGACAATTAGAGCAAACTAAGAAGAGGATTGAATCCCTGGCTGAGCTAAGCAAAGACTTGCCTACACTGGAGTGAAATACAGAAAATCCGGAAACTAGCAGATAGTAGTCAGTAGTCAGTAGTCAGTAGTCAGTAGTCAGTAGTCAGTAGTCAGTAGTCAGCATTCAAAAGATTCCCCTACTGGCTACCGGATTCTGTATTCTTGTTACTCCCACTATTTTTGCTTTTTGCATTTTAATTTTTTATTTACCGTTGCTCTGTCATTTTGCATTTTGATTTTTGCACTTTGCATTTTAGAACCGGCTTAGTTTTCCCTGAGCCACCCTTTGGCTTCCCTGGGGCTAAGACCTTTAGCGGCCTGGACCACCAGAGCCAGGCTCACGAGAAAATCATCATGTCCCTCTTGATGGTCAACATAAAAGTTCATCGTCTGGTTCGGGCGATATTGCGCCCGGGCTCTTTCTAGCTCAAACAATGTCTCTTTATACTCCCGGGAGCCATCCTGCTTATAGAGCTTAAGCCTCCCGGAATTGACAAGAGACAATAGCTCAAAGCCCATGTCGGATTTGCTCTTGGAGGTAATGACGAACGGAATAACTCTGCTTCCCAGTTCCTTCTTGAGAAAGCTAGCTACAGGCTGACCGATGCCGGTGGCATCCACCACTATCCGATGGCAGTTCCAGATATTCTTAAGGATATGCGCCATCTGGGTATAAAGTTGGCTATGGGGCGTTCCTGTCCACTGATATTGTTCCACGACCTTCAACAGTGGCTGCGATGGGTTAGTAGTATCCACCTCGGCAACAGTGATTACTGTAGAATCACATCCCTTTCCCCTGTCATTGCCGGGAATGTTCCCTCCTACCATTTCCGGCTCATGCTCCCCGGCCAAATCTACGCCAGCGATATAAGTCCTCTTCCCCTCAGGCTGCGATTGCCTATGGTGTTCTCCCAGCACCAGAGCTATTTGTTGCCGTGATAGTAAGCCCCCGCCGTGGGTGATAGGTAATAAAGCATATTGAGTCCTGAACAGGGGATGCTCCTTGCCCAGTCTTTGCTGCTCTGCCTCGACGAACTTGACATAGTCAGGATTGTACTTTCCTACCTCCTGCCAATCGTACCTAAAGTGGCGCTTAATGCCGTCCTTTCTTTCCAGTTCCAGATTAGCCTGCTTTGCCTCTTCCAGCAAGGTGTTATCATCCCAGGTAGTGCCATAAAGAATCGTGGTCACATTGGCAGCTGAACCCATGGGGCGGAATTCCCTGGTATACTTCTCCTTGTCAACATCCTGCGATTCATCAATCTCCAGAAGTATGTCAGCAGTATGTCCCACTACTGAAGACGAGCCTTCAGCCGACAGAAAGATGGCTTTGGCATTGCCGAGTTGAACGATATAGCCCCTCTGGGGACGATAAATGCCATCAAAACCGAAATCATCCAGCCTCTGTTTCAACCTTTCTATAGAGATAAGGGTTTGAGGCTTAAAGGTCGGGGAGCACTTTATAAGATTGCCTCCCCTGGCCATATACAGCGTTAACAGCAGGACTTCCAGATGCGCTGAAAGCTCGTTTTTGCCTCCCTGCCTGGCAATTTCCACAGAAAACGTCAGCCCTATTCCCTTCTGGATAGAGTCCATAGCCGCCCGGGCCACTGCCAGTTGATAAGGTCTTAGTTGCATAGCGGCTCTTTCACCGTTCAATTCCAGTTTTTCTCTCTGTCATTGCGAGCGGAGGGAGAGGACTAAGGTGAGGGGAAATTTCACCCTCTACCCTCACCCTGACCCTCTCCCGTCAAGGGAGAGGGAGTATGTCTAGATTGCTCTTCGTCGCCCCGATTCATCGGGGCTCCTCGCAATGACAGGAGGAGGTATTCCTCACGATTGCAGAGCAGGGGTGTTCCTCACAATGACAAAGAGTACAGGGATGCTAAACCTTCTTCAGTCCCACGCCCACCCCGACCCCCAGGGGCACAGCAACTTCGGTCAAGACTTTCTGGATGGCTTCCTTGAGAGACTTCTTCTGTTCTTTGGTAATTTGATATCGGGTTCTTACCAGCCGGGCTATGATATTGGCGGCTTCAAAGTGCAGGTCAATCCGCTCCGGCTGCTCTTCCAGAAGCTCCCTGAGCTTTACTCTGAGAAGGGCAATCTCCTCGTCGATTCCTTCGACATGAGAAGCTTCCTCCAGTTCGAGCTTTTCGGCCTCATCCAGAGCGCGGCTATAGAAACTCCGCAGGCTACTCTTTTTCTGGCTTTTTCCTTTTGCTGCCATAACACTTAGGAGAACTTCTAGATTTTATTATCGAGGCTTTGACCAAGCCGTAGACGAGGACATGCGCTGCCAGGTTGTAATCCTGTTTCTGAAGAGCCGCCGACAATAGCTTCACCTTCAACCTACCTTGTGGACAACGTTCAACCACTCCTTACATCACCTTGAATATTTCGCTTTCTGTCATTCTGAGCCCCGACCTGTCGGGCGAAGAATCTCATCCTAGAGCGGACTCCATGAAGGGGAAAACTACTATTTTTCATACCATCCATCACTTAGGTCCTTCCATTCTGGGTTGACTCTTTCAATCAAAGCAGTCTTCTTCTTCCGTAGCCATCCTTTAATTTGCTTTTCCCTTTGGATCGCAGCTTATACATCACTAGTAATTTCATAATATATCAGCCTCGTGATATTGTATTTTTGAGTAAACCCCTTAATAAGTTTTTCCTTGTGTTCATATACACGCCGGACCAAATCATCAGTTACACCTGTGTAAAGTGTTCTGGAACTGTTGGTCATTATATAAACGTAATATTGCTTCATTACGTTAGCTTTGGATTAGATTCTTCGTCGCTACGCTCCTCAGAATGACAATAGAATGAACCAGCACCTTATTACTACTTCAATATCCAATGTGGATAGTTTATCATAGCACAGGTGTTCTAAAGGGGCAAAGGGGTTTTGTCAGTTCAAAAGGCAAGCTTCAGAAGCGAGGCTATCAGCCAGCCGAGGGCAGCACAAACTGGGAAAGTCAAAATCCAGGTCAACACGATATTTCGTGCTATCCCCCACCTCACTGCGGAGAGGCGCCTCGTGGCGCCCACCCCCATAATCGCAGTGCTTATGCAGTGTGTGGTGCTCACCGGAATGCCTAGGAGTGAAGCAACTTCAATAACAGCGGCTGCCGACATTTCAGCAGCGAATCCCTGGACAGGACGCAAAGTGGTTACCTTCAATCCCAATGTCTCGATGACCCGCCACCCCCCCAAGGCTGTGCCAAAGCTAATCGAGGCTGCGGAAAGTACAACAACCCAAAAAGGGATACGAAACTCCTCATATCCGTAATAGGTCATCAAAGCTGCGGAAATAAGACCAACAGGCATTTGACCATCGTTCTTGCCATGGCTATAAGCCATGAAAGCTGCCGAAGCCACTTGGAGACGGCTGAAGATATTCTGTACTCTATCTGGTGCTGTCCTACGACAAATCCAGAACAAAGCTACCATGGTGAAGAAGCCGCCGGCGAAACCCAAGAGTGGAGCAATGCCCACAGCAGAAACTATTTTCCCCAACACCGGCCAGATAATGACGTCCCTGCCGGAGGTGGCGATGCCAGCCCCCACCAACCCCGCTACTAAGCCATGCGTCAGGCTAATGGGCATGCCATGGCGCGTGGCGCCAACAGCCCAGATGACAATCGCTGCCGTCCCAGCAATCACGATGCTCATATTCATGGCGTCGGAACTCACGATGCCCTTGCCGATGGTTATGGCTACAGCAGTGCCTGTGGCCGCCCCGAGGAAATTAAAAACGGCTGCCATGCCAATTGCAGCCCGAGGAGAGAGGACCCGAGTGCCAATTACCGTAGCAATAGCATTAGCAGCATCGTTAGCACCATTGGCAATACCCAAGCCAACGGCCAGGGCAATTGCTACAACCAGCAGAGCCAGCTCAGGCATGCTTCAATACTATACCCTCAAGGACATTAGCGACATCTTCCCCGCGGTCGGTGGCATTTTCCAGGTGCTCATAGATTTCGCGCCATTTGATTACCTCACATGCATCTTTGGCACAAGCTTCAAACAGTTCAGCCAAGGCGGCATGAAATACATCATCAGCTTCATTTTCCAGAGTGTTAATCTCCACACATTGCTTTAGAATCCAGTTGAACTTGTCATGATGACGTAACTGAGGCATTACCTCATTTAACTTAACGGTTAACTTAGCCACAATTGACGCTAACTCTCGGGCCCTCTCCGTGGGTTGGGCAATACGATAGAAGAAGGCTGTCCTGCCCGCAGCCTCGATGAAATCCATTACATCGTCCAAGCTATGGGCCAGGAGAGTAATATCCTCTCTGTCGATGGGAGTCACAAAGGTGCGATGTACCCGTGCTATTATCTCGTGTGTTATAACGTCGCCTCTATGTTCTAAATCCTTAAGCTCTTTTGCTTTTGCTTCCACGTTTTCGTAGTTGTTAAAGAGGTCAACCAGCTTTTCTGCGGCAACAACTAGATTAGCCGTCTCTTGTTCGAACAGGGTGTAGAACTCCATATCTCTAGGGATGAATGAAAACTTAAACAAAGTGCACCTCCTCTCCCTTACCAGATAAGGGAATAGATAAGCGAGAATATTCCTCCGGCTTTATTTTGCCAGGGAAAAGCGACGTCAGCCGAACCAATATATTTGCACTAGCAACAATATGAGAGACAATGCAGGAATGTAAAACCCCGCCCCACCTACTTTCACACTGGTCAATACTCACTTCCCGTCCCAAGGTTCTTTTCAGCTCCGCCCCGCATTATAGCACACCATAAGAAATTTCTACTATGCCCTTACGCCACAACGGCGTGAATCAGGCTCATAACCCCAGCCGCCACCAAGGGAATAGCCAGATTATCATTGACTAGCAGGAAAAGAGACTCTACAACGGTGGCGCATATCGCCCCAACCACAACCACCCATAAAGCCACATGAGTAATAGCAGCTAAAATAATGCCGACTACGAGGCAGGCCGCGAAGCAGGCAGCACTGCCTTCCAGGCTCTTACCCTTCTTCCCACGAAATCTAAGATGAAATCTAAGATTCCGTGGGAACCTGGCAAAATCGGAAATTTGTCCTTCTTCAAGGTTCACTCTCAGCTTTCCCCATCTTTCACCGACCATGCCAGCTATGGGATCGCCCAAAGCAACAAAAGCTAAGGCGATGGCAGCGATGGATTTGTCACACACAATAAAAACGATAGAGGCAGCTATAAGAAAGTAAGTGCTACCGGTAAGAGTGGAAACTTCCCTTTCTCTGAGCAATGCCCGAAAGATAATCATAAAGCGCCGATTGATTCGTGGAGACCAGAGCCTGACGATATCCAGAATCAGAACTGCTATTGTGATGGCAACAAGCACCGGAAGGAATATGTCTTGAGGTGCCCATAAGCCAGCAATAGCAAGTGCTAGCCCGACCAGGATATGCCACAGCCGCCGCGGTAGCTCCTTCATTTCTTATCCCGAGCAATCTACTTGCCCCTCCAAGATTGCTTAAGCTGACAAAATCAGCCTCAAAATGACAGAATGGAGGTGTCATTCTAGGCGAAGCGAAGAATCTCATCTCCGCTCTGTTTTGAGCATTCGTATTTTATATTTTGGTCTCAATACCTTTATTTGAATCTTTTCACCTCAAAGCGATAGAGCCTAATCGGCTCACTGGCTGATATTCCCGCCTTGAGCCGACAAATAGCAATTTGCTCCTCAACGTTATCTACGCCTTCCAAATCAGGCAACAAAAGTCCCCTTTTCCAACCACTTTCCACGATAACGCCATACCTTTCAGGGTCGAGCTGGCTGATATCAGTGACTGGCTCAGGCTTAGTAAGGATATCCACGCTATATTCCAGGTCGTCAAGCTCAGACTCAGTCACCGGAGGAAAGCGAGGGTCTCCGGTAGATGAGTTAATAGCGTTGGCAATGATTTCCTCAGCTACATTCTTCTTAGCTGGCTCAAAGGTGCCAATACATCCTCTTAATTGCCCATGCTTATGAAGGGAAACAAACACCCCCGCCCGCTCTCTCATCTCCGGAGTTAACTTCCTCAGCTTGGGCGTTTTACCCTTTCGGATATAGCTTTCCACAGTCTCCTTAGCTAGTTTTGCTATGGGATGCAGTCCACTCTCCATAAAGCACCTCCTCAGGTCCGGAAGTTAAGCTCAGTTCCGCAGAATTTACACTTCGAGCCATCCAGCCCCACTACCTGGGTATCGTAGCCAATACGATGAACAATCCTCTTGCCGCAAGAATAACACACGGTATTTTCATACTCGTGCCCCGGTACATTGCCCAGATAGACAAATTTCAACCCGGCCTTTTTCCCAATCCGATAAGCCTTCTCTAACGTGGATAACGGGGTAGCCGATAGATGAGTAAATTCGTGCAGGGGATGGAAGCGAGTTACATGCCAGGGAGTGAGCTCGCCTAGGTTATCTCGAATCCAGGTAGCAATGTTCTTGAGCTGCTCCTCATCATCGTTCATCGTGGGCATGATATTGGTCACCACCTCGACATGCATACCCCATTTTTCTTTAGCTCGCCTGGCGACGTCCAGAATGCCCCGCCACTGAGGAACCTTGGCTAGCTCCCGATAGAACCCATCAGTGAAGCCCTTGACATCCACTCTCCATGCATCAAGCCAGGGTCCTATGGCATCCAAAGCCTCAGGCGTGGCATAGCCATTGGTCACATAAACAGTATATAAATTATTCTCTTTAGCTAGCCTGGCTGAGTCCAGGGTGTATTCAAACCAAATCGTCGGCTCATTGTAAGTCCAGGCGATGCCCTGGCAATTATAGCTCTTGGTTAGCTCTATCTCCCTTTCCGGGAGCAATTGTTGAGAACCTTGCGGAATATCCACGCAGGAAATCTCCCAGTTCTGGCATCCCTTGCAGTGGAAATTGCATCCCCAGGTGCCTAAAGAGAAAGCATAGGTTCCAGGGAAGAAATGAAATAGAGGTTTCTTCTCAATATGGTCGGCTGCCATCGAGGATACCTCGGCATAATTCATGCTATACAGCTTGCCATCCCGATTGATGCGCACACGGCAGACGCCGAGCTTACCGGGATTAATAAGGCACCTCCACTGGCAAACATGACACCTCACCCTGCCACCAGGGAGTGTCTCATAGAGCATCGCCTCCCTTTCCATCCCTTATTATTATACCACCACGAACTATCCCAACATAGCTATGAAGCTGTCTACTAATTACCGCTAAAGGGAAGGATAAGGAATCTTAAATCCCAAGCCCTGAAGGGGAAATCTCTAAATACTAATTTCTAAATCCTAAACAATATCGAAGCACAAATGACCAAAATATTTAGGATTTTGAATTTTGTATTTGTTTAGTATTTAGTGCTTGGAATTTAGGATTTGAAGCGGAGCGCCTTTGGGATTTGGAATTTAGCCCTTGTCGATATAAACCTTGCTCAAGTCGGGAATACCCAGGGGACTGAGCTCGTAGCCTTTGACATAAGACTTCACCAGGATATAGTTGGTTCCATGGAACAGGGGGAGGCAAGGTGCGTCATCAACCACCAGTTGTTCAGCTTGCTGGTACATAGCCAGGCGTTCAGCCTCATCCTGTTCTATAGCTGCCTGGTCAAGTAAAGTATCCAGGGTGGGATTGTTATATTCGAAGATATTAACTTCGCTTCCCGTATAGAACAGGATATCCAGGAAATTATGCGGGTCGGGGTAGTCAGCTATCCAACCCATTATGAACATCTCATCCTTTTCCTCTTTCAGGTTATAAAGGAAATTTTCTGTTTCCATTTGCCTCACCGAGATTTCCACGCCGAGATTTTGCTGCCATTCCTGGATGATGGCGCCCAGATAAGCAGGAATGTTATTGCCATAGCCTTCGACAGTCAGGGTGATAGGAGGCAAGTTCGAGACATCTCCGTATTTCGAGGCAGCGATGAGTTCTCTCGCCTCTGCCACATCGTAGTTCAGTCCCTCGAGAGCCTCATTATAGCCAGGCATACCCGGCGGCAAAATACCATCAGCTTCGCTTATCATGTCCCTCAATATCACTTTAGCGATACGCTCTTTATCCACAGCAAGACAAAAGGCACGACGGACGTTAACATCGTCGAAGGGAGGTTGGGCAGTGTTGAAGCCAATATAATAGAGGCTGAGTTCAGGCGTTACCGCTAATTGCTGATGAAGTGGGTTAGTCTCATCAGTAACTTGGTCAATGTAACTCACGGAAACAGGAGCGACATCAATCCACTCTGTTTCGTATAAGGCCATGGGTGGAAAAGCGAGTAATCGAAAGACGACCTGCTCCAGTTTAACAGGTTCGCCGTAATAAACCTGGCTACGCTCCAAAATCAACGACTGCCCTGGCCTCCATTCCTTTAGCTTGAATGGTCCTGTCCCGTTTGGCTCCCGCCACCAGCTTTGCCCGGATTCCACATTAGCCCTATCAACCACGAAAGCGGTAGGATAAGCTAGCTTGTTCAGGAAATAGGCCTTGGGAGCATCAATGGTAACCCGAAGAGCGTACTCATCAATGACTTCTACCCCGGAGATTTCTCCCGTCTCTCCCGCCAATATATCCTTGGCACCAACGATATCGCCCAGATACGTAGCAGCTGTGCCAGAGCCAGTATCAGGGTCGCAAGCTCGCTCCCAGGAGTACTTGAAATCGGCAGCTTTGACCTCCCGGCCGCCATGAAATTTCACCCCCTGGCGCAGGTGGAAGGTATATGTTTTACCATCGGGGCTTTTCTCCCAGTTCACAGCAATATCGGGCACTATATTCAGCTCCTGGTCAAGACGAACCAAGCCAGAGAAGATTTGCATTACGTAGAGATGAGAAGTCATGTCGGCAGAAATCGCCGGGTCGAGCGTTACGGGCCCGACATCCCAGAGGCGAAGGATATCTTCGCCACCTTGCTCAGAATAACAACCAGTTGAGGGGAGGAGAAATAAGACAAGAATAAGCGAGAAAAATACTATGCGCCGGCTTTTTTTACTATAAGAATTGCTTGACTTCATTGTCCCTGCCAATCCACAGATTCCTTGCTCGATTTGAAACAAGCGTAGCACTTCTCTACCAGACGACGATAATTCGCATTATAGTGTCATCAGAGCCAGGCTTGGTCATATAATAGCCCGAAGGTGGTTTTACACATTGGTAATAACGCTTGCCAATTTCAGGCTCGACCTCCCAATCAAACTGAGGCTCAATAAAGACTAGCCCTTCATCAGTAGTATCAAAGGCGACAATAACATGCCCAGTTCCTCCACGATATTCAATAACGACATAGGCACAGCGGATCTCTTCCTCGGCAGCGTTTGTCTTGACATCCGCAGCAAAATTAACACAGTCATACTCACTTACCAAGTATTTTCGCTCACTTGTCTTGTCCCGGTCTAAGAAATCTCTCATTTCCTGATAGCTCGGGTCCCTTAATACATAGCCATATCCTGTGGTCAGTCTCTCATAGTTAGCTTGCAAGTTAAGGAGCTCAGCTTCCAGAGATTCGACAAATCCTTGCATCGTGCTTAATTCAATTTCCGCATCTGCTAATTCCGTTTGTCTTGCGGCTAGTTCCGCCTCTATATTCGTCAATTGTGCTTGCGTCACCTCCAGTTCATTTAACACCCAGATTGAGGTAACAAGAAACGTAATAGCCACTACTGCCAGAATAACAATGGCAAGCCAGAATTTCTTGTGCGAATGCCTCTCCATCATCATTAGACCCTCCCAAATATTGATTCCAAAGTTGAAAATAACTGAGCTGGGTTTTTTGAATCCCTTGCCATCTTCTCAAAAGGACACAAGTCTGTACCATCGTAGTTGGAGATATGATGGACTGCGTTCTTACTGCTAACGATTACCCCTTGCCCTTTCAGCATATCAAGTGCTCCCTGGCTTGCTATGCTAGCATATACCGAGGTTATCCGAGCATAAAGGCAAAGCATAGCTACAGCCAAGCCTACGATGCGGTCAGCCACCGCAGCATTATGTAAATTTTTCCCCATACTCTGAACAGCCTGAAAAAAGGGGGCTATTCCCCGCTCCCCTGAACTGAAAAGCACTTTCCCTCCCTTCACTATAACGAGATTCCATTTCTCTTCCTCCAAAAGAGAGCGAGCCAAATCAATATCTTCCATGTTACTCCATATAGCGTTCTAAGTAATCGCGCATAAACGCTCTAGATTAAATCCTAAATCCCAAGCACGAAATCCTAAACAAACCCAAATGTCAAAACCACTCCTCCTTATCATTTGGGTTTTGGGCTTGATTTGACATTTGAGCTTTGTCATTTGATATTGTTTAGGATTTAGATATTAGTATTTAGATTTTCCATCATCCTGTATACATGTACTCATGGCACTTCTTTTAGCTGGTATTCCATGTTGCCCAAGCCAAGCTCCTGGGCGGTTCCTATTTGAACCAGGCTGTCCGTACCATTTATCTTGCCCAGTATATCAAGAGAACTTATATTGGCGAATTTCCCTACTGGTTTGCTTTGAGCAATCAAGTCCAAACACGCCTTGTCAATAGCTACCACATCTGTGGAGGCAAGGATGCCAATATCGGGAACTACTGGCAAACCTGATGGTGTAGCGCAGTCACACAATGGCGTTACATCCTGGATGAAATTGATGAAAGCTACTTTAGAGTGAAATCGGCTCAGCACCCCGGCAGCAGCATGAGCCAGATAAACTTGAAACCTCTCTTTAGCCCGAGGAGGCAAGGAAAAAACACCTTCTGAGCAAAGGTAGTAGCAATAGTTACAGTTCAGGCATCTTTCTTCATCACGCGCCACTTTCTCCTTAAGTAAAGACAAAGCTTTGAAGGCACAAGCTTCGACGCACTGTCCACAGCCTGTGCATTTAGAGAGGTCAATGACACCACGATTTACCCTATGTTGAGCAGCTTTCGACTCCTTGGTAACACAGCCCATAGCCACATTCTTGATAGAGCCGCCAAAGCCAGATAGCTCATGCCCCTTCAGATGAGAAAGAACTATCATAGAGTCGGCATCGAAAATCTCCCTGGCTATCTTGATTTTATCTAAAGCGCAATCAGACACCCGCTTGGGGATATCCACCCACTCGCCATCATAGCCTTGTTCCCCATCAGCGATAATTACAGGCGTTCCCAACGATTCTTCGGTGAAGCCATTGTAGGCTGCCGTCGCCAGGTATTGCCTGGCAGTGAACCTCCCCGCGGGATAAAGAGCAGTGGTATCTGTGACAAATGGTTTACCTCCAGCTTCTTTAATCAAATCACATACTCTGCGTACTATCGGCGGGCGAAGGTAAGCACTACCACCATATTCCCCCATATGAACCTTCACCGCTACAGAATCACCCGCAGAGACAACGCTTGCTACCTTCGGGAAAAGCAGCTTCAGCCCTCTGAGGAAGGCCCTGCCCTCATCATAGAGGAAAAAGAAAACCTGGCTCCCTTCTCTAGTCTTCATAATACTCCCTTACAAGGTGTTTACTTGTCATTTGCGATTAAATTCAGAACAAATTCTTAGCTTTCAAGCTTAAGTAACTTTTATCGCAGACAATGATGTGGTCAAGGACATCAATGCCTATGATTTCGCCAGCTTTAACCAGCCGCTTAGTTAGCTCAACATCCTCTTTGGATGGCTCGGGGTCACCCGAAGGATGATTGTGCACAAAGATTACCGAAGCGGCGGAGGAAGAAACTGCTTCCTTAAACACCTCACGGGGATGAACAATGCTCGTATCCAGGCTGCCTATGGAAACTAGCTTGCTATTTATTAACCTGTTTCTGGTATCCAGGCAAAGTACCCAAAAATGCTCCTTCATCTTGCCTTTCAACTGGCCCCTCACCTCAGCAGCTACATCCTCCGGGGACTTGAGAATCGGATTGGGGTTCTCACCGACATCGGCTTCCAGCCTCTTACTCAATTCAAGGGCAGCTTTAATCTGCGCTGCCTTGGCTGGCCCGATACCTCTCGTCTGAGTCAACTCCTCTACAGAGGCATTGGCAACACCCTTGAGATTGCCAAACCGGCTTAGCAGCTTATGGCTAGTCTCTATGACGGACTCACCTTTAATCCCTCGACCCAGGATTAAAGCTAAAATTTCCTGGGCAGAAAGAGCTTCACTGCCCAGCTTAAATAGCCTCTCCCTGGGGCGCTCACTGGGGGGTAAATCGTGAACGGTAAAAGAGTCCTTCATGGCTTATCTTATATTGTTGATTTCCCAGACGACCTTCGCCAGGTCCACTTCTCCAAAGCCAGCGCACCCAACAAAATCAGTGCTGTAGCTAATGCCGCTAACACAGCAATCAAAGCGGGAGGAGATTGCCACGCTTCGCTCGCAATGACAGTGTTGGATGCTAGCGTCGCTCGCCAAAGAGCATCAAGCCCATCTATATCAAAACCATAGACCTCGGTCAAAGCTTCATCGTAGGTACTACCCTGCTTCAAAATAGCCAATAAATCGAGCATCTTGTCCTGTCCATAATTATCCAGAAGATACTCCACAAGGCTATAGCTTTGAGCATAGGAAAGGCAAGCTTTTTCATAGTAAGCGGAAAAGGGACTACACAGGCTGCGCACCGAAATAAGCTCATTTTTCGAAATAGCTTCTTCCAGGCAGGAGCGAAAAACAGGGTCAAGCTCGCCCTCACTATATGTAGCTAACCCTTCGTCAAGCCAGATAGGAAGCTGCCCATAGGGGCTAAAAGTTGCCTGATGAACAACAAGATGTGTCAACTCATGAACTAGGGCTCTCTTGCCCCAATCAAGTTCGCTTGGTGCAATGCCAATGGCAATTATGCCAAAACCAGCAAAGGCAACACCTCCAGTCCATTCCTGAGAATAAATCATGGCTCCCTGTAAATCACTATCGGAGGCGTAAATGTATATCTTGATGGGTCTTTCCGGATAGGCACCGATATCCTGAGTCAACCTACCAAGTCCTACTTGGCAGGCATCCATCAATTCTCGGGCGAAGGAATCACCGCCTTCATACCAGAAAAGGGTCATCTCGCCACTCTGAGGTACAGTACTAGTCAAGCTCTGCCAAGAATAGCGACCGTCATTGAAATACATTATCTCGGGGGAGGTCTCAAATTCGTTCCCGGCAGCATCTTCAATCATCCACCAATATGTGACTTCAGCACCAGGGGGCAAGCTAGCATTCGTCATATCCCACACCCAATTAGCCTCTATCTTGTTTGCTGGAGTAAAATCAGCCCAACCTTCACTGACAACTTCAGCGTAGTTCATCTTATCCACCTGGTAATAAAGACGAGCATCAACGATATCAACATAGCTTTCAGCCTCAAGAGTGAACACAGCCTGGCTTGGGAACGTTACATCAACATCGCTATCTATAACTGTAATACCAGCCTCGGCTGCGACGAGGGAGGGACTTAAAAGCAAGAGAAGCGCCAAAGTTATTAAGCCAATGCGTTTAATCATTTCCCCACTTTAGACCGAAGGTAGGCAGTGATAAATCCATCTAGTTCTCCATCCAACACAGTTTCGGCATCATGAACTTCGTAATCGGTGCGGTGGTCTTTCACCATTTTATAAGGATGAAGAACGTAACTTCTAATTTGATTGCCCCAACCCGCTACAATACGCTCGCCTTTTATCCTGGCCCTCTCTTCTTCTTTCTTCTCGCGGTCAAGCTCCAGGAGGCGAGAATAAAGAACTTTCAAAGCAGCTTCCTTGTTTTGGTGCTGAGACCTCTGACCCTGACAAGTAGCTACCAGCCCTGTAGGTAAGTGAGTTATCCTGACAGCGCTGCTTGTCTTTTGCATATGTTGCCCGCCAGGACCACTGGACCTGAAAGTATCTATTCTCAAGTCTTCCGGGTTTATTTTAACATCCACCGCCTCTTCGGCTTCAGGGAGGACTTCCACCAGAACAAAAGACGTGTGGCGGGCATGGTCAGCATCAAAGGGAGAAAGCCGCACTAACCTGTGTACCCCATGCTCACTTTTGAGATAACCATAGACATAATCCCCCTTAATCTCCACAATAGCGCTTTTGATACCAGCCTCTTCTCCCGGGGAGACGTCTAAGACTCTAGCCTCATAATCATGCCGCTCCGCCCACCTCAAGTACATCCTGAGCAACATATTTGCCCAATCCTGAGATTCCGTGCCACCAGCACCAGCATGAAATGCGAGCATGGCGTTTCGACTATCATAATCACCCGTAAAAAGCTGTTGGCTCTCCAACTGTTCAAACCGAGAAACTAGCCTTTTTAGCTCCAGTTGTATCTCTTCCTCAAGAGAGTAATCACCCTCTCCGATAGCCAGAACAGTCATTTCCTGAAGGTCAGCAGCCTTCTTCTCCAGCTCGCGCCAAGCATTGACCAGATTCTTCTTGCCCCTGAGTTCCCGCATGATAGCTTGAGCTTTAGTCGAGTCACGCCAAAAATCAGGTTGGGCTGACTCTGCCTCTATCCTGGTAATCTCTTCTTCTTTGTCAGAGATGTCAAAGATGCACCATGATATCTGAGATTTGGCGAAGCAAGGCTTCTAGATTTTCCTTCTCTTCCTGCATCTGAAATACTCCTTAATCGAATAATTTTCCTTGGCAGCTTGGTTCGGAGGTCAACATTCCTCCGGCAGCGAGGTGAGCCAGGCGGGTAGGTTCAGGAAGTCTATAACCACGGCAGCACTTTATCACCCATTGTAAAGCCGATGCCAGGTCAATTTTATGACCCACGGAAACATATATTGGCTTCACTCCAGCTTTAGTCCTTAACGCTGCTCCAATAAGCTCCCCATTATCAAGCAGTTCAGCATGCGAGCCAGCTTCTTCTCCCACAGGCCGATGCTGGCCACAAAGTATAGATTTTGCACAGCCTATAGTAGGCAAATCAAGAAAAAGCCCCACGTGTGAGGCAAGCCCAAATCTCCTGGGATGCGCAATCCCTTGGCCATCAAGCAGAATAAGATCGGGAATATTATATAGTTTTTCACAAGCAGCCAGAATCAAGGGACTTTCTCGAAAAGACAACAGGCCAGGAATATAGGGAAATGTAATCTTACCTTGAATTTCCTTCACCTCGACTATGTTCAACTCAGGATACAGGAGAACTACCACTGCGCCTCTGGCTATGCCCTCAGCATCAGTAGAGGATATGTCAATACCGGCAACAAGGCGTGGGGTGATAACTTCGTTTTCAGTTACCACCCTTTTCGCCAGACTCAATTGTATTTCCCTAGCTCGGGCAGCGCTCACCTCCCACCCGTGTAATGCCTGCACTCTCACATCTTGAATTATAAAGCATTCCGCTGTAATAACAAACTTTGAAGTTGCGATATATAAGGAGCGTGGATTCTTACCAAGAGTGCCGATTTGTCAAAAAAGGAACCATCATGTTACAATCACAGACGTAATCAAGCATCAGTTGCTGAAATGATTCTACCCGATTACAGAAACAGCTTATGGCCAAAGAAATCACCAGTAACGTAGAAGCCCTCGAGGGCGAAGCCGAAAAGATACTCGCAGAGGCAAAGACCAGAGCCAGCGAAATCCTCCTTGAAGCCAAGGAGGAGGCCAAGAAAATACTTTCCTCCCAGTTGCCCCTCAATGAGATAAAAACCGAGTGCGACAAGATTGTAAGCAAGGCCAGGGCAGAAGCCGATAAAAAAATCAAGGATTCTGAGAAGAAAGCCGCCGAAATCAGCATCAACGCCGATAAGAAAGTAAAAAAAATCACGGAGCTCGTGGTGAATATTGTCAGGGGACGAAGCTGACATGGTACCCTTGATCGTCAATACACCTGACCCCATGGTTAAAGTCAAGGTAATGACTACCAAGGATCGCTCCACCGAGACCCTAAAAACTCTACATAGTGCTGGTGTGCTTCATGTTGAGGAAAGCGAAGAGCTAAAGCCTGTAGACAAAGAAGCCATTGAACGGGAAAGAAGGAAAATCGGTGAATTATTAACCAGCATTAACGATGTATTAGCCTATATACCAAAGGGAGAAAGAGTGCCCTTAGGAGAGGATGTGGAGGTTATATACGCCAAGCCCCTTGACGAAATTGACAGCGAAGTGAGGGCGTTATGTACCAAGCTCAGCAAAATGCATCAAATAGCAGCCAAACTCACGGAGGAGGTTAAAGAGCTAACAGAACTACGCAAATATCTTGGCCCTCTGGGGCAGCAGGTTGATATCAGATTAAGAGATTTAAATTTTTCTGGGGTTTACCTTTTTTGCCGGGTCTTTGTGTTTCCCAACGAGCTATTTGAGACTCTCTACCCTAAAATTAGAGACTACCTGCTCGAGAACATTGTGGTCACAATAGAAAACGAGACCGTCTTGTATGCCATTGCCAAAGTTGAAGACCGAGAAACCATAGAGTCTACGGTCAGGGATGGTGGGAGCAAAATTCTACAGATACCAGAAAAAAATTTGACCCTGAGGGAATTCCTTGAAGTAGCCGACGGTAAGATTCACAGTTTTGAAGAAGAACTGGCAAAGCTTCAGACCGAGATTGAAAACAGAACCAGAGATAATTTGAAGACGCTCGTCCTTTTCCGGGAGGCATTATCAGCCGAAACAGAAAGGTTAGCAGTTTTAGCCAAAGCCAGTGAGGCAAAATACGTCACCTTAATCGAGGGGTGGATTCCAGAGACTAGAGCAGAGGATACAATTTCTGAGATTAAAGACAAAGTGGCCTATGTGTTCATTGATACCAGAAAACCGCAGGAGGGCGAGGAGCCTCCTACCAAATTTAGGAATTTTCGTGCTTTTCGGCCATTCCAGGTCGTGATAAAGCTGTTCGGCATCCCCAAGTATAGTGAATGGGATCCGACACCTATAATCTCTTATTCCTTTCCTTTTTTCTTCGGTCTGATGATGAACGATGTAGCGTATTCGGCTATACTCCTATTATTCGCTAATCGCGGCTTGAGGATGTTTGTTGATGACCCCGAGACCGAAGGATTTAAGCTATTTCAGAGAATGCTCTATATAAGTGGGGGTGCCGGTCTTGTCTTTGGGTTGCTCACAGGCAGCTATTTTGGGAATTTTATCCAGCTTTTCGGGATTGAGAGTTTAGCTCTTTCCGGGTGGATTCAATCACTACTTGGAGATCCCATACGGTTCATAATTCTCTCAATAATCATAGGCTTGATTCATGTGAATATAGCACATGTACTGACGCTCATTAAGGGGGCAAAAGCAGGTAGTAAAGGAACGGTGGTCAGTAAAGTTGGTCTATTCTTACTGGAAATCGGAGCAATCCCCGTGATCATACACCATTTGCTTCACGTAGACATTCCTATATTACCAGACCAAGCATATTCTATTCTGTTATATATTGCGGGTGTGGGTTTAGTCTTGATTATTGCCTCCTACCTTAGAATGAATGGCGTCCTTTTGGGAGGAATTTTCTCGTTGTCGGAAGTAACCGGAATCTTAGGCGACGTCATGTCGTATTGCCGGCTGGCAGGTGTAGGCTTAGCTACGTATTACCTCGCTTACGCTTTCAATTTAATGGCTAGAATACTACCTGATTTGATACCCGGGGCAATTGGAGTGGTTGCTGGCCCATTGTTGACAGTGATAATTTTGCTTGTTGGTCATACGATAAATGCCGCTCTCAGTGGTATCTCATGTTTTGTTCACTCTCTCAGGCTGTGTTTTGTGGAATTTCTCCTCAAGTTCTACGAGGGTAGCGGCAGGGAGTATAGTCCGTTCCGGTTGAAGACTCGACCTGTGTTTGTCAAAGCAAAATCTTAGAAAGGAGTGTGAAATGGCATTGGATCCAACAGCATTAGCAATTCTGGGCGGGGCCATAGGACTGGCTGGTGGCATGGCCGGTTCTTCGATAGGCGTCGGTATTGCGGCATCCGCAGGAGCTGGCACGCTGGCTGAAGAGCCCGGGCAGTTTAGAAATGTTATCCTGCTATCATCTCTTCCCATGACACAGACCTTTTATGCGCTCATAATTCTTATCCTTATCATAAGCACGGTGTTAGACAAAGTGACTACCATGGGCAATGGTCTGGCTGTGCTAGGCTGTGGTATTTTCGTCGCGGCCGCTGAAGGTTTCTCGGCAGCATATCAGGGTGTTATCTGTGCTTCAGGCATCTCGCTCCTACCCAAGACAAAGGGAAAACTACTAACTACGACCATGATATTGGCCGTACTTGTTGAACTGTGGGGTATACTGGGAATAGTGTTCACTGTGCTGACGCTAAGCCTGCTAAACCTTTTCTAAAGGTGTCTCGAAAATGGAGAAAATAAACCAAGCTGTCTTAGATAAGGTGAGGGCGGAGGCCCAGGCTATAATAGAGGAGGCTGAGGAGAAGGCACGAGAGGAGATCGAGAAAGCCAAAAGGCAGAGGGAGGCGCGACTCGAGGAAGAGAGGGGTAAAATGCTCGGAGAGGCAGAGGAGGCGGCGGCCAGAATTTGGGCTCAGGCTTCTATCAAAGCGCGACAGCAGCTATCGAGTGCTAAAGCTGACACAATCACCAAAATAATTGACGGGGCGCGGAAGGAATTGTCCCAAATTTCAAGCGATGAAAGTCATCTCCTAAACTTGATCGGGGAAGCTATGGATGGACTCGGTGTGGATAAAGGCAGAATTTACGTTTCTCCAAAAGATGTAAGCACTGTAAAAAAGCTGCTTAAAGCGGATAGAGAATTATCTGGCAAGATATTGGAGGTCAGAGAATCCGATTTCCTGGGAGGGGTCATAGCTGAGGATATTGAGGGAAAGCTCAGGATAGATAACACTTACGAGACCAGACTCGAGATGCTGCTACCCAAGTTGTTGCCAGAGATAAGTAAGGAACTCTTTGAGGCTCCGTAAGGGAATGTTGTGCTCAATCCAAGATACGCATTTATATCTGCTTGCCTGAAAGGCGAGGAACCCAAAACTGTCACCTCCGAACATATAGATAAAATGATGACAGCGCCCAACCTTCAGGATGCGCTGGCAATCATCAGAGAGACCGATATAGGAAGCTATCTGGAGGAATTGCCTGTTAAAACTTTTGATGACTTAGATGAATGCTTGTGGCGCTATCTCGCGCAGCGCATCAGCTATATAGAATCGTTTAAGTTCCTGCCCAAAGATATACTGAAAATATCCAGGGCATATATAGTGAAGTATGATGTTTCAAATATTAAAGCTGCTTTACAAGGTATTTCAACTGACAAGAAAGCCCGCATGATACCGGTCGGGATTATCCACAACAATGGATTGCTTGATGAACTTTCCAACACTGAGGATGTAGATGACATCACCCAGCTACTTATCAAGTGTAAACTGGGAGACTACGCGCCTGCTCTGGAACAGTACAAAACAGATAAAGGTGCCAAGTCGAAGTTCATTGCTGAAGCCAGGCTAGACGGTGAATATTATAGAAGCATGTTAAACATGGCAAGAAGAATAAAAGATGGCTTTGTACTTGCCAAAGCTTTTGGCTTAGTAATAGATCTGACAAACCTGCAAATTGCCTTGAGAGCTATAATTGAGGGCATAGGACTTGATGCTGCTGAACTTATTATTGCCGGCGGCTATAGGATTACAGACAAAGCCATTAAAGAATTACTACCCCTTAAAATAACCGACATACCGGCCAGGCTGGATGATACCCAATATCAGGATATAGCAAATGAAGTATCCACGAGCTATGATAAAACAAAAAGCATCACGGCTGTAGATGAAATTATCGATAAGCATAAGTTCAGGATGCTCAAGGAGCTGTTGTCACCAAGGATACTATCCCCGCTGGTGATGGCCTGGTATTTAATCCTCAAAGAGGTCGAAATACGGAACTTGCGGCTAGTTCTAAAAGCAATAGGCGATGGTGTTCCCGTTCAGGAAATAAAGAATTATTTGGTGCTGTGACATGACGTCTATCAAACACCTAGATATAGCTGTCATAGGAGACGAAGAACTGGTCAACGCACTGAGATTGGCCGGTAGCAGCAAACATTACACAATAAAGGGCAATCATGCTATCCGTGAAAATGTCAGGAAAGTTTTGGCCGAATTGCTAGCCGAGCCTGATGTTGGCATAGTAATTATATTGGAAGACTATGCACAATATGTTGAAGATCTGGTGACCCAAGTTAGAAAAAAGAAGGGGACGACTCCCGTAATTGTCGAAGTCCCATCGAAGTTTGGCACAAAGTACCCGGATATTAGGGAATATTACAGGGCGCTTATCAGAGAATCTATAGGGTTTGACATAGAAATTTGAAATTATAGCAAGAGTAGGAGGTTGAAGATATGGGCAAAATATGGAGAGTTTCCGGTCCTCTAGTTATCGCCGATGCCATGAAAGGTTCCCAGGTTTATGAAGTTGTCGAGATAGGTGAAGAAGGGCTTGTCGGGGAGATAGTAGGACTGGAAGGGAACAGGGCGATAATCCAAGCACACGAGGATACTCTGGGATTAAAAGTGGGCGAGGTGGTGAGAGGAACGGGAAGAGTGTTAAGTGTAGAGCTGGGCCCTGGGCTCGTGGGCTCTATTTACGATGGGCTACAAAAATCTTTACTTACCATGGGTGAGAATATGGGCCCGTTTATAAAACGGGGTGCCAAAGCCTCAGCTCTTCCTCGCGACAAAAAATGGCAGTTCACACCCAAAGTCAAGGCCGGGGATGCTGTTAGTCAAGGGGATATAATAGGCGTAGTGCCCGAGACTAATCTGATAGAACACAGGATAATGGTGCCGATAGGAATCAAAGGCACGATAAAGGAGATACGCCAAGGCAATTACACTGTCGAAGAGCCGGTAGCTTGGATAGAACATGATGGTAAAGTAAAAGAACTCACGCTGATGCAAGAGTGGCCAGTAAGAAAGCCCAGACCCTATAAGCAGAGGTCCGATCCTTCGGGCTTGCTCACTACTGGCATGCGAATTTTGGATTACATGTTCCCTTTAGCTCTTGGTGGCAAGGCTTCGATACCCGGGGGCTTTGGTACTGGAAAAACCGTTGCCTTGCAGCAGCTGGCCAGATGGGCTCAGACACATCTGAATATCTACGTTGGCTGCGGCGAAAGAGGTAACGAGATGGCGGACGTGCTTTATAGCTTTCGGCAACTCAAGGACCCTAACACAGGAAGATTGTTACAAGAGAAAGAGATCTTTATAGCTAACACATCTAACATGCCCGTTGTGGCTAGGGAAGCGAGTATTTTTGTGGGCATTACTATGGCCGAGTACTTCCGGGACATGGGTTACGATATTTTGGTGGTTGCTGATTCAACTTCGAGATGGGCTGAAGCCATGAGGGAAATGAGTGGCAGACTGGAGGAAATGCCCGGGGAGGAAGGCTTTCCTTCATATATGGGCTCTCGGCTTTCCTCTTTTTATGAAAGAGCAGGAATGGTTGAGTGCTTAGGCAATCCTGAAAGAAAGGGCTCAGTAACAGTAGCCGGTTCTGTAAGTCCTCCCGGAGCTGACTTCAGCGAACCGGTAACCCAAAACACACTTAGAATAATAGATGCCTTGTATTCCTTGGATGTTGCGCTGGCAAACAAGAGACATTTCCCGGCCATAAACTGGCTCACCAGTTATAGCCTTTATGTAGACGCAGTTAAAGATTGGTGGAACAAGCACGATCCGGGATGGGAGAATACCCGGGCTAGTGCCTTGAGAGTATTACAGCAAGAGGCTGAACTGGAGGAAATTGTGAGACTCGTAGGTCCCGAAGCTTTACCTGAAGGAGATAAATTATTGCTTCTTACCGCTAGGATGATACGCGAGGACTTTCTCCAGCAAAGCGCCTATCACGAAGTCGATACCTACTGTATGCCAGCAAAAGCCGGCCTCATGCTTAAAACTATAATGAAGTTTCATGAACTAGCTCAGGAGATGTTAAATTCGGGGGCAGGCATCGAGAGCATCCGTTCATCGCCCATGGTGTACAGAATATCCAGGATGAAGGACATACCCAATGAGGTCTTTGAACAGAGAGTCAAGGAATTGTGGTCAGAGATGGAACAAACTATGGTAAATCCTAAGCACTAAATACGAAATCCTAAACAATACCAAAACTCAAAGCTCGAATGACCAGGACAAAAGAGGGTTTTGAATTTTGGAATTAGGATTTGGAATTTGTTTAGGATTTAGAGCTTGGATATTGGGATTTCTCGAAAGGAGGGCTTTTATGGATTTCTCCTCACTTTACGTTAAAGAAGGAAGAGCAATTAGTAAGGCTAAGGGGGCTTTGCTCATAGCTGAAAGCATACCTGGTATAAAATTTAATGAGATGGTTGATGTTCAACTTGGGAATGGTGAGGTGAAAAGTGGTCAAGCAATAGACATCAGTGAGGAAGCAGCTATAATCGAGGTATTTGGTGGCGTCAGCGAAGTGGACCTCATCGGAAGCAAGATAAGGTGTAAAGGCGAAACCTTAAAGTTGCCAGTATCTATTGACATTTTAGGAAGGATCTTTAATGGAATGGGAAAACCTATAGATGGAGGTCCGCAGGTGATCCCCGAAGATTACCTGGATATTAACGGTGAGCCCATAAACCCCGCACTCCGCCAGCCTCCAGCAGAGTTTATTGAAACGGGAATCTCGGCGATAGATGGCTTAAACGCGTTAGTTAGAGGACAGAAATTGCCCATATTTAGCGGCTCAGGCCTGCCGCATAACCGAATTGTAGCTCAAATAATCAGGCAGGCAGCCGTAAAGGGCAAGGAGGAAAGATTCGCCTTAGTATTTGCTGCTATTGGTATCAGTTACGATGATGCCTCCTTTTTCATGAAGAATCTCGAGCGGACAGGTGCACTGGAGAGAACTGTGGCCTTCATCAATACCGCGTCAGACCCCGTTATCGAGCGAATATCAACACCCAGGTTGGCTCTAACCGCCGCCGAATATCTGGCATGGAAAGAGAATATGCATGTGCTAGTCGTACTTACCGACATGACCAATTATTGCGAAGCTCTCCGCGAACTTTCTTCTATGCGTGAAGAGATACCTTCCAGAAGGGGATATCCCGGGTATATGTACACTGACCTGGCCACGATGTATGAGAGAGCAGGCAGGATTTTTGGTAAAGAAGGCTCAGTAACTATAATGCCCATTTTGACCATGCCTGACGATGATATAACACATCCCATACCCGATCTTACCGGCTATATAACTGAGGGGCAGATTGTCCTTTCCCGAAATCTAGAACGGAAAGGGGTATACCCGCCAATAGACGTATTCTTATCCCTTTCCCGAATGATGAAAGAGGGCATTGGGCCGGGCAAGACCAGGGAGGACCATAACAATGTTTTCATGCAATCCTACGCCGCTTATGCTGAAGGATGTTATCTCAGGGAGATATCCACCATCATAGGTGCTGAGGCACTAGGTGAAAGGGATAAAATATATTTGACCAGCGCAGACGAGTTCGAGAGAAAATTCATATCTCAAGGCGAGTGGGAAAAAAGAATGGTAGAAAACACCCTGGATATAGCTTGGGGGCTATTTTCAGCACTGCCGGAAGAAGACTTGAAACTTATTAAAGAGGAGTTCATCAAGAAGTATCTTCCCAAGTATCGGAAGTAGAATCAGGTGTAGAGAAATGCCGGAATTAATTAAAGTTAGACCTACAAAAATTGAGCTGGTAAAACTAAAACGCAGGCTTTTCTTAGCCCAAAGAGTACAAAAAATAATAAAGGACAGGCTTTCCATACTAACTATGGAATTCCTACAGACAGCGAGGGACACGGTGGAAGCCAAAAGAAAACTACTTGATGAATCGTCCAAACTTTATAAGGCGCTATCAATCGCCGCTGGATATCATGGATATATAGCCATGGAAAAGGAACTAATAGCCACCGAAGCTGATTTAAAAGTCACCGCTGGCTCAAGAAACATAGCAGGTGTGCGAATTCCGTCTTTTGAGCTAATGGACAAGGGAAAGCCAGTGAGAGGGTATAATTTGGTTGATACTTCCTCGTGGTTGGATCGTGCAGCACAATTATCTGAAGAATGTCTTAAAGCTATTGTGGAATTGGCTGAGCTTCAGAGGAATTTTGAATTACTGGCAATGGAAATCAATAGGACAAAGAGGATAACCAATGCTTTAGAATATATAGTGATTCCAGGATTACAGGCGACGATAAATTACTTAAATATGAAGTTCGAGGAAAGAGATAGAGAAGAGAAAGCACGGCTGAAACGTGTGAAAGTGTTGGTTGCCCGAGGATAAACAAATGCCTAAGCCATTGCAAGATGAACCAAAACAATCCTCCTATGAAAAGATGCTCCAGGAATGCTTAAAAGGTGAGCTCAGGGTAGTAAATGCCGGGTTACCACAGAGCCAAAAACGACAGAGCAAGGAAAATAAACTCTTTTATCTATTAAACGAGCAATATCCACATGTGGTATGTAACGATGGCAGCACCCATCTCTTTAAGAAAAGCGAACTTGAGTATCTGGCAGGTATTCTAGACACTGATGAACAGAAATCATTGTCATTGCCCATGCTCATAGAGCTAGGAGCAAATAAAGCTGAAGCAACCATGATATGTGAGGGAGAAGCGGAGGAGAAAGTCATATCAAAAGCGCTCAATATGCCGGTCACGTGCAAGGAAAGAAGGATTAGGATATACAAACCACAATTAACCTTGCTAAGGAGAAAACTCAAAACAACAACTGTGTATGTATTCTCTCCCAAAATCGTGGCCTAAATTGCCCGAACATTATGTAATTTTCTTATTTCTGTGCCGCCGGATTACTAAACGCCCACGAAAATCTTACGATTTTCGTGGGGACCTAGCAAATGCAGAAATTAAATTCATCAGGGGTCCCCAAAAAGTCGCAAGACTTTTGGGGGTTGATTAAAGTATGCCCTCTACGCCAGAAGCCATTGACAAACATTGGCATTTAATAGATAATCACCTACTAAATGGTTAAAATCAGATTACGCCGTATGGGGAGGAGAAACAGACCATCCTACCGGGTGGTAGTAACCGATAGTCGCTCTCCCCGTGACGGTAAATTTATTGAGATTATCGGCCATTACAATCCTTTGACTGACCCCCCAACCGTCAGCATTGATGGCGAAAAAGCTTTAAAGTGGCTTAAATATGGAGCTCAGCCTTCAGATACGGTGCGCAGCTTGCTCACCAAACTAGGCATTATGGATAAAGTTAAGCCGACCTCAGGCCAAAACTAACTGTTAAGGAGGCGAAATGAAAGACCTGCTGGAATACATCATTAAAGCCATCGTGGCAGAACCTGACGCGGTAAAGATTACCGAGGAAAATAGTGATGAAGGCTTATTAATTAAATTAGAGGTTGCTCCCGATGACAAGGGAAGGGTCATCGGCAGGCAGGGTCGCGTAGCTCAAGCGCTACGAACGCTACTTCGAGTAAAAGCAGCTAAATCGGAGACCAGAGTCAGACTGGAAATAGTGTAATCAGGATTGATAACAGCCAGTTCTCAGGGGTCGTCAATCCCACATTATACACAGCCTCGGTCACATTTTTCGAGGAGGCTGGTAATCCTTGTGAAAGGGATTTTTAATCCCTGAGAGTGATTTCTGCCTTAATCAAATTTAATCTTTAAGTCACAGCAGGGTTGTGATGCCATTTTCTGGGAATCTATAATACAGCCTTCTTTTATCCCTCAGTCTGCTGCTCCGATAACGCTACCCGATTCAGACAGACCAGGCGCTGGTTGGTCAAAATGAGGTTACCCCGCTCAACAGCCACCATAATGGGTAAGTTTTTCTAAAAATTGTATTTGACAGACTATTAAAATGTGGTAAATTGTATTTGGAGTTTGGGGCTCAAGATGGGTACATCTCGGAATTATCAAACACCAGGCATCATTTTAAAACAAACTAAGCTGGGCGAATTCGACAAGATTATCACTATTTATACTCCAGAATTCGGCAAGTTACGGGCAGTAGCTAAGGGAGCTTGTCGCCCCAAGAGTAAATTGGGCGGCAACGTAGAACCACTGACATATAGCTTAATGTTGCTAGCGAAGGGGCGTAATCTCGATATTATTACCCAAAGTCAAACGATAAACGGTTTCCTGGCTTTGAAAAGCGATTTATGGCGCATGGCTTGTGGCCTTTACATTTTAGAGCTTATTGATTCCTTTACTGTCGAGGGCGGTGAGAATCGCCCTTTGTTTGACTTATTGCTGGATATCTTAAATCAGTTGAGCGAGCCGGACAGCAATGAGACTGTATTGCGTTATTTTGAGCTACATCTCCTTCACTACCTTGGTTATCGTCCTCAGTTGCACCGATGTGTTAACTGTGATTCACCTCTCAAACCAGTAGTCAATTTTTTCAGCCTCAGCAAGGGTGGGCTCTTGTGCCCTCATTGTAATTCTGAAGAAAATCACCACTACGAGCAAATCGAAGCAATTTCATTAAAACCCTCTCTTCCCCTTTCGGTCGAGGCTTTGAAGGTCCTCCGCTTATGGCAAAGCTGCGACTATGCTACAGCAAAGCGGGTCAGAGTAAAACCGGAATTATCCTCGGAGTTAGAGCGAGTACTCTGCGACTATACAAGATATATTTTGCAACGAGAGCTTAAATCACTGACTTGGCTCAAAGAGTTAAGAAGAGAAATTGCCGCCATGTAAACTCAGCACTTGACAAGTATATTAGGGGGGATTAGAATTGCTCGATGCTTAACAGTGGTGGGATAGTGAAACAATATGAATGGAGATTGCCTGGCATTCTAAGTTAACCTTCAAGTTGAGTTGCACCTTGACCTGCAACTCCCCTTCTCAGCATTAGTTCTCTGATTCATTGAAAGTATGGCAAAATTAACTCGCTATTAAAGAGAAGCAATGTATATCGTAATAGCAGGCTTAAGTGATATAGGGAAGAATTTGGCAGAGCTCCTTGCTAAAGAAGGGAATGAGGTGCTGGTTATAGACCGGGACCCTGCGAAATGCACTGCAATAGCAGAGAATTCTGAAGTTATGGTAATCACAGGAGATGCTGGCCAGAAGTCCACCCTCGAAGAGGCGAGAGTCAGGAATGCCCATGCCTTTGTGGCTGCAGCTGGTGATGACTCGGAGAATTTAATGATTTGCATGATAGCCAAGGAAATGGGGGTAAAAACGGTGATTTCTCTTGTAGATGAAGCCGAGCATGTGGAAACATTCAAGCAGGCTGGGATTAATTTACAAGTCAACCCAGACAAGGTAGCAGCCAGGCACATCTATCGCCTGATTTCACAGCCTTATGTGAAGGACTTTCTCTCTTTCATAGGGACGGAGATCTTCGAAATAGAGATTGAGGAGGGCATGAAAGTTGTCGGGCGAAGTGTTTCTGAGCTAGCACCACCAAACGGTGTAAAGGTCCTCGTGGTACAAAGAGGGGGAAAATATTTGAGTGCGGATAAGGAGATACAGCCTAAAGATTGGTTGACTCTCCTTGTGAATCGGGAAGTTGCCAAAAAAGGGACCGAATTCATGGATAGATGGTTCGCCAAAGGGTAAGATTAACCCTCCACATCATTGGCTCACTCCTAAAGTACTTCGCCTTAGCCTACATTTTCCCTTTATGTGCAGCGCTTTACTACGGCGAGGAGAAGTGGCACATTTACTTGTATGCGCTACTGCTCACTCTCGGTATCGGACTAATTCTTGAATTCAGATTCAAGAATTAGTCGGAAATAGAGCGTGCCGATGGTTTTACCATAGTGGCTTTCACCTGGCTTCTCATTCCTCTTCTTGGCACACTCCCTTATGTATTTCTAGGGTTGGGTTTTCCCGATGCCTTTTTCGAGGCCATGTCTGGCTTCACTACCACCGGGGCCACTATCCTAGATACCACAGGAACAGGAGGATTCTTCGCATTACCGAGAAGCGCTCTTTTATGGCGTAGCCTTACCCAATGGCTGGGTGGGATGGGGGTAATTGCTCTCTTTATTGCTATCTTACCAAGGCTGGGGGTAGGAGGTTCTCAGTTGTTTGCCCTTGAGGCCACTGGTCCAATGCCTGAAAAGCTGCGTCCCAGATTCAGCACCACAGCCAGGCTTCTCTGGACGATTTACGTGGGTTTTACTGCCGCTCAAATAGCACTCCTTCACTTCTTGGCCAAAGTCCCACCCTTCGACTCAATTTGCATCTCCTTCTCGACTCTTTCCACCGGCGGATTTACACCCACTACGGCAAGCATCGCAGCCTATGCTAATCCCCTGGCTGAATATATCATCATGTTCTTCATGGTCCTGGGGGGCACAAACTTTTTAATTCATTATCAAGTTCTTAAAAGAAATTTCAAGATACTCAAGGATGAAGAATTCAGATTTTACGTAGTTCTTTTACTGGTAGCTACGTTGCTATTGGCTATTTCCCAAGGTTTGGGCTCGTACAGGGATGGGCTTTTTCAGGCAATTTCAATTATGACTTGCACCGGGTTTGCCACCTCCGATTTCGCCTCCTGGCATTTCGGCGCCAGGATGGTGCTTCTGGCTTTGATGTTTATTGGAGCCTGTGGCGGCTCTACCGGTGGGGGAATAAAGGTGGTGCGGGTTCTAACCTTGATGAAACATACGAGAGTAATGATGAGGAAGGCTGTCTCTCCGAAAGCTGTGATTCCGCTGAAATATAACCGAAAGCCTCTCTCAGAGGAAATAATGCGAGATATAATCTCTTTTGTTTTCCTTTACTTCCTTGTGGCAATTGTAGCTTCCATAACACTCGGTTTTTTGGGACTCAATTTAGAAACGTCGCTCTCAGCAGTAGCGACTTGCATGGCAAATTGTGGACCTGGGCTGGGTGCAGTAGGGCCTGCTTTGAATTATGCCTGGCTTCCCGGCGCCGCCAAGGTCATCCTGATTATCTGCATGTGGTTGGGGCGGTTAGAATTGTTTACCGTTTTTATGATATTTACTCGTCACTTTTGGAAAGGCTAAGCAAGCTACACTGGAAGTTCAAAACAGGTTTAGGCTATACTTTGCAATAGGTTTATGGTCAAGGTTGCTTTTCAAGGAGAAAGAGGCGCTTTCAGCGAGGATGCTGCGGCAAAGCTTTTTGGCAAGAACATCGATTTTTTACCGTGTATCCGATTGAAAGATGTTTTTGAGCTCGTGTCGCAGGATAAGGTTGAATCTGGGGTAGTTCCCCTGGAGAACTCTCAAGCCGGCAGTATTAACGAGACCTACGATTTGTTATTGGCGTATCCTCTTAATATATTTGCCGAAGTTATTCTCAAAGTAAGCCACTGCCTGATGGCTTTGCCAGGGGAAAAATTGGCGGATATAACAACGATTTACTCCCATCCTCAAGCCTTAGCTCAATGTGAGGAATTTTTAAGTAAACTGAAGGCTGAAATCGTGCCCAGTTACGATACCGCGGGCAGTGCCAAAATGATAAAAGAGAAAAAGTTGAGGAACTGTGCTGCCATAGCTAGCAAGAGAGCTGCCGATATTTATGGGCTGGAGATTCTGGCACCAGAAATTGAGACGAGTGTCAACAACTACACCAAATTCGTGGCTATCTCCAAACAGAAAGCTAAACCGGCGCAGAGAAATAAGACCTCTCTCGTTTTCGCTGTTGAACATAAGTCTGGCTCTCTATACAGGATTCTGGGTATCTTCGCCACGAGG
>Ga0209324_10000361_pt1 | contig 31476 bp, 26 predicted proteins | sample Rifsed19ft3_FD_184015 | JGI IMG/M metagenome (GOLD analysis project Ga0209324, IMG submission 184015) | Soil microbial communities from Rifle, Colorado, USA - sediment 19ft 3 (version 2) | ecosystem: Environmental > Terrestrial > Deep subsurface > Rock core/Sediment | place: Rifle, Colorado...
CTGAACTGTTACCTTTTTTCTACCGTGTGTTACCACCGTAAAGAAAAAGGTTGCACCCTTTGCCCGTGATCTGCGATATTGCATTGCTCTCACACTTTATTTAAGGTATCTGTTGGGTTTCACTTCCAGACTGGGTCAAATGAACCCTATTATTTTAAAAGTGGGGAGTAAACCTTATAAATTGCCCATTTTATTCTAAGTTTATTGCTTTTCAATCCTTAAAGTGGGGAAGAAACATCTCGAAATATAGTAAAATTGTTCATTTGGCACAGTCTGGAAGCGAACCCACCATTTACAAAATCAATGAAGGTGGATTCGGCGTAAAAACCAACGCCTTAATCCACCCCACGCATAATTTAAAAAATTCATTCCTTCAAAGACCGATTCTTAATTTTAAACTTTATATACCTTCTTAAAATTGAATGTCTATGGAAATATGGCAATTTCCTGTTATCTTTACCGTTAGTGTTGTGGCCGGGGTTATTAATACCCTTGCAGGCGGTGGTTCGCTAATTACCCTGCCTGTACTTATTTTCCTGAGGTTACCAGCAACGGTGGCGAATGGAACTAACCGATTATAATATAGAGAACACTAAACTATTTTTCCGGAGAAGGTTTTATCTTCTCCTTTGCAATTTCAATATTAAATTTTGCTTCAAGATTCGCAGGGTCTATAACAAGTACGGCCTCCCATTTGCCAATAGCGTCCTTATAATTTCCGTCTTTGTATAATGTCAGGGCTTCATCCAACAATTTTTGTAATGCCTCTTTTCCCTGCTCAGTCGCAGCTTCCTCTGCCTTTTTCTCTTCTTCTGACTTTATTTCCCCCTTAGCTTCTTTAACCATCTCGTGCCCTTCTTCAATCATTTCCCGGTCCTCTTCTTTCATAGCCTCGCTTTTTCGCTCTATTTCAGAATCCCTGATGAGAGACCTCTGGGATTGAAGTGCAAGTATCTGGTTTTGTAATTCAGTTTTTGCCTGTTCAATTTCTCTTAATTTTTGTGTAAGGTCGTTTATGTTTTTTTGGGTTTCAGAGATGGTGCTTACCATGGAACTATCTTTTGTTTCGACTTGAGAACTAAGCTCATCCAGGGTGGCGCTGAGCTTTGAATAGTTTGTGTCTATAGTAGCCGTCTTTTGCGCAAGATCTTCGACGCGCCTTCCGAGATTTTGAGCGGAGAGGTTCAGGTTTGAGAGTGCTTGCTCAAGTTCCAGTATCTTTTGGTCAACCAATGCCATATGTTCTTCTTGCGCCCTGGAGGATTTTTTACCAAGGCCTATGCATCCTACTGATAAGGAAGCTATGCTTAATGCGATAAAAGTGAGAAAAAAACATTTTTTCATAAATTATCCCTTTCAGTGAGCAAAGCAAAAAATGAACAAATGGATTTATGAGAAATCCTATTTCATCTTTGATAGATCAAAATAAAATGGAGTTTCTTCGCCGCCTGGGGCTACAATTACAAATGTAATAAGGGTATTTAAGTCGATATCTTTTACCGGAAATTTAAAGACCAGACGCGCAGTATGGCTTGGTGAATCAGGCCAAAATTCACTGGCATCTGCTATTTCTGGCGCAAATTCAAACTCGGGTTGTATTACCTCTTCTTTTTGGTAAATCTTTGCGCTATGGCGCATCGAGAAATCGTATTGGTCACCGTAGACAGTTACTGAAAAGGTAAGGGTGTTGCCAATATCTAATGCTTCCGTGATGTTCTGATTGGTAAATTCCCTGCGCTCCACTGCAGCTTTTCTGGCCTTGTATGCAAGGTTATGATAAGGGGTAAATAATGAGGCGGATCCCTGCCCTTTCCCTAGCGAAACGGTCCATGGCCTTGAAAAGGTAGCCAGGTCCAGATTTTTATTTTTCTGGCCGTATTCAATGGCTTCTTGTATTTGTTCTGGAGTCAGTTTCGAAAGAACGGCGTGTGCTGGTTTTAAAACAAACAAACATAAAATCAAACTGAAAACACTCGATTGCAAAAATAACTTTTTGGCCACAGATTCACTTCCTTCAATAATAGTAAAATTGTTTTTGCAGGCTTTTTTTGAGCAGCAGTATTGTAATTATTCTGCACTGGATTCAGCAGGGGCTTTTTCCGTGTGTACAGCCTCTTCTGTTGCGGCAGCTTCAGTGGATTCTGCCGGTTTGACCTCTTCTGTGGCAGCGGACTCAGTTTCTGCCGGCGCTTCTGCCTCTGTTTTCGCCTCTTTGGCAGGTTTTACCACATAGTTTTTACCCGTCTTCATCAGGCTTGCGCCACCCACGATAAACATGATTCCAAACACAACTGCGCCTATAAAACAGAGCATTCCACCCACATTGTTTACAAATCCCTCAACTTTTTCATTGGTCATAATCTTTTCTGACTTTTCTGTGATCGTTTTTTCTATTTTGTCCAGCATTATATGCAATTCCCAAATTAAAATGTGCTTCGGCGCTATTGGGATTCAAATCGAGTACTTTCCTGTATTGTAGGATTTCATTATCCAACAAACCCTTTTTGCCGTACGAAACACCCAAATTGAAGGAAAATTTGGGACAGATACTATTTATTCCTGCTTTTATTTTTTCTGCCTGCCTATTGGCAAGACGCTTAACATTCTTTCGTCAGAACAAGTGTGGCAACCTTACCCTTAGTGTCAGAGGGTCGGCAACTCCAGTTTTAAGTTTACCTTTAAATCCTCTTGTACCAAAAACCAAATGTGATTGTCAAGATTTTTTATACAATAAATTTTATGGGAAATTCAAGGGGGCAGGCAATTGTGCCTCGACAGGTTTAATGGTCTTCTTTATTATTTCCTTTGAGTGTATTACGTTTAATTTCTTGAAAAGGAAATCAAACTTGCTTTCGAGTTCTTCACCAATCTTATTCCTTACATCGGAAGGAAGATTCCAGAATCGTTCTTTGAATGGGCCAAAGCCATTCTTCCTCGTTTTATATAAGAACTGTTCATCCGTTTCGCCTTCTTTGCGGTCTGCAGTATAAACCTTTTTTAAAAATTCATAGATTTCATTTTTAAAATCCTTTGGGAAAACACGGCTTTCATAAATCATGTTTTGAAATTCAGTGGCGAGATGCACCTCCGCAGTGGCTGTTTCCGGGAACTTGTCAAAGGCATCGGCCGGGAGCGTTGAAGCGCCGTGTTGTACCGCACCGCTAAGGCTATATTCATCAATGGCAACCCTTGACAAATTTTTCAGGGTATCGAAGTCCAGTTTTACCTTTGCAACCGTTCCATCGGGTAATGGCACTCCCCCATGGCTGGTCCCTGTCTGTACGCTGATCTTACTAATCCCCTTCAGTTCCTTGCCCTTTGTAGCCAGGGTGCTAATATAACCATCCAGGAATGCCTTCAGTTCTTCAACGGTGCTGTTCTTCTTACCCACTTCACCTATTTCACCGCCGACAGATACGGTGATTCCTTTCGGCTCCAATGTCCGAATGTAAGAGGTGAATTCGGCTGCGAATTCGAAATTGAGACGCTGTTGTTCAGTAATGTTGGGCTTGCTTAAATCCACGAGGGTTGATGTATCGATATCGATATTATAAAAGCCCGCCTCAATGGCCTCTTTGATGAGTCCCCTTACTTTATTGATTTCGGCGTCTTTGTCTTTTTCGTAATATTTTGCGTTGATCTGGAAATGGTCTCCCTGAATAAATACAGGACATTCATACCCTTCCTTGATAGCGGCCGCAAGAATTACCGATGCGTACTCTGCTGGTCTCTGGTCTGTATAACCGATCTCTGACCTTGCGATCTCGAAGATAAACGCACCCACATGATTCTTTTTTGCTGCCCTGAAAATGGAGCGCGATACATCATACGTCAAGCCGCGGATGTTGATAGCAGGTACGGTAAATCCCTGGAACTGTTTTTTCCCAACGGCTTCGTAGAGCGATTGGATGGACGACGAAATAATACCGAGATTATTGCTCGTACTGCGGATTAGCCATCGGGATATATTCTTTATTGCAACCTCTTTATTAAAGACGGCATTGTAAATAAGGGTATCGATTTTTTTATTTCTGAACGTATCTTTATCGATTATTTTTATTGTCCCATTTTTTTGGATATCAATAATACCCTTAAGATCGTTTATCAAATCTGCTTTTGTAGAATATAACATGAGTTGTTAACTCCTTTTTACTTTTGGTTAAAAAACTTTTCATACGTTAATACATCTTACTATTGAATAGAACTACTCTTAATGAGTTCTGTTTTTGTCTCCTCAATGTTTTCATATAAGTATTCAGGCGCCAAATCGGCTCCATTGCTCCAAACAATAGTATCCATATCAACCTTAAACTCTTTAAACAATTTTAAATTTTTTAATTGTTTGAATATATTTCTTTTGTCATTAAATACTAAATCTCGTAAGTTTATAATGCCTTCTTTGCCATCATTAAATTTTATCCATATTTGATAATCTTTATAGTATTTAGCTTCTTTTACCAATATCATAAATTATTACTCCTAGACCAAAGGTTCTATTTTTTTGAATGTACCCGTATCATGGATACTATTCCAATTTTTCAATAACTTAGTTCTATTTTCAATAGCCCATTCTATTACAAGCATGTGAACTCTCTTCGGCAAATAGCCTTCACTAATTTTTAATTCTTTTATGGTGATAGGTGCTCTATAATCATTATATTTTACATGAAAGTGAGGTGGGTTATGATCGTTAAAATACATACGGATAGAAATTCCTAAAAATCTACTGATTTCAGGCATAAATATTCTTTGTCCTGTGCAAAAACAGGTTTTATCAGTTAACAATTTCTCCTTCGGTTAGTTACAAAAATAGAATTTATTGCTTTTGACAGCAAAAGCTTTCATATGCCATCACGTCCTCCTTGCTCCCAATAATAAGCGGTACTTTCTGGTGCAATTCTGTTGCTTGTATGTCCATGATGCGTTCCTGCCCTGTAGATGCCATACCACCAGCCTGTTCAACTATGAAGGCGAGCGGGGCTGCCTCATAAAGCAGTCGTAATTTGGCCTTTGGCTTTTTTGGGTCTTTATAATCGACAGGATATAAGAAGATACCGCCGTACAGCAGGTTTCTGTGGAAATCAGCGACCAATGACCCAATATATCTCAGTGAATACGGTCGTCCCGTCGCGGAGTCGCTTTCTTTAATATACGCAATATATTTTTTTGTCCCTTCGTCCCACATATTTGCATTTCCTTCGTTAACACTGTATATCTTACCTTTGGAAGGAATTTTGATGTTTTCATGTGAAAGCAAAAACTCTCCAATCCCTGGATCGAGGGTAAAGCCATGGACGCCTGAACCGGTGGTATATACCATCATGGTACTCGATCCGTAGATTATGTACCCAGATGCAACCTGCTCTGTGCCTTTTCTCAGGCAATCTTCAATGGTAGCTTCTTTCCAGGTTGTTTTTCTTTTATGAATAGAAAATATGGTGCCAACGCTGACATTTGCGTCGATATTAGACGAACCGTCTAAAGGATCAAAAAGGAGTACATACTTACCCTTGGGAAATTCATCAGGTATTGGGATAACGTCTTCATTTTCCTCGGACGCCATAATACAGAGGTGTCCACCGTGATCCATAGCGTTGCAAATTCTTTCATTGGCATAAACGTCTAATTTCTTTACAACGTCGCCGTGTATATTTGTTTCGCCAGTTAGACCTAAAATATCCGCAAGACCAGCCTTGTTTACTTCGCGTGAAATCGTCTTTGCCGCAATGGTCAAATCCCATAAGAGACCTGTAAAATCTCCTGTCGCTTTTGGGTACAATCTCTCCTGTTCAACAATATGTCTTTGTATAGTGACGACCTTGCTTTTTGGCATATCACGAGTACCCTTTGAATAATGAGTAAAAGTAAAAATATACTGATTATTTTACAATCTGAATTGCCAAAGTCAACGATTATCCCGTTATAAAAATCTAAGGGAGAAGATGAGTGGAGAAGGGTTTGTGGAATTCTTCCCTTAAACCTGCACGTACGATGGCGGGAGAATATTTATTGTCAGATTATTAGATTCCTAAAATTAAGTATGGTGTTCCCAGAATTTTTAATTTTGCTGAAAAAATTAAAAAAAGCTTGCAATTTCCTATTATCTATTATCGGATATCCATGCGGATGTCCATTTTGTTACACATTTGTCAAAAGGAGAGGTAGTATGGAAAATGGTAAGGTTGTGAGGTTTTTGTTTGTGTTGTCTGCATTGTTTACGTTCATGATTCCTGGAATAGTAATGGCCGGCAACTCACTGTTAACTATACAAACGGATGGCAATGCAAGCAATGCGTCTGCGGGTGAATCCGGGGCCACAATAAGCTCGTCTGCCTTGATAAGCGTGGTAGTGACCAACTCGCTGGGGGCTGCTGTTTCCAACCTTGGCTCATCCACAGGCGATGGCACCAGCGAGATAGCACTGCCGAACGGATGGACATTGTCAACAGGTTTTAATGTTCCACCAGGCGCCTGCCTGATGACCCCGACCGAGTTTAATAATGAAGGTGGCGGTATATACACCATTCGCGTTGTGCCGTTTGTCAGCAACGAAAGTTGCACCTGGTTGGAGGGAAAGTACCACTACGTGGTATCCATAGAAAGAAAAGGCTCAGGAGAATCAGGAGAAAGAGAAGACTCAGGCAAAAAACCGTTCAAAGGCAGCGGGCTTGGGGTGTTGGCGATTAAGTAATTATCCATTTATTCTACTTTTTTGCACCATCAGATAGACCAGCCTGAGGTTCATGCCGGTCTATCCGCACAAGCCGGAGGTGTAGAATAAGAAAATCTCCGGCACAAACTAAGTGGCAAACTAAGTGGTGTCACCCATGATTAGTGATTTCAAAAGCTGGCATAATCACAAATCAACTGGTTGTCCGAGAATGTGCCAAACAAATAAAAAAAGAAAATGCGGATTATGTATAAATTAAATACGATCTATAAATAAGTCAGGAACAAATTAAAATTTTTTCCATCCAAACCATAATTTTTTTATCCCGGTATTAAAAAATACATGAAACTGCCAGATTATTAAATTTCAGATGCCCAAAGATCGGTTCAATGATATATTGACGCATAAAATATTTTTGCTTCCCATTATCAGATAATAGCTTTTCTCTCATCTTTTGTAAAAGAGGTTCACGAATATCTATCAATAACTCTCTCACCGTTGCCTTTGTACATAATGACCGCTTCTCAAGCTGCCCCACATTCCGTCCCCTTGTAAACCTTATGATTCCATTGCCGGCTATCGGTCTTATTTGTTCTGGTCTTCCAGTACGTTAACCGCTTCCCTTCCGGACATACATAACTATCACTTGCCGAATCATATTTAAAGTTTTGGCATCTCTATCGGTGAGATTGATCTTTTCTTTCTCTTCCTCCTTCATTATCTCCAATGCCTCTTCTATCTTACTTTTCAGGTATTTACGGTCTGATAGTCTCTCCTTTAATGCCTCTTGTTCTGGATCGATTTTGCAGCTCTCGTCTTCTTGATTGTCGATTGCTTCTCCTTCCTTTAATATCTTCGCTATTTCATCTTCTATCTCAGATAACCATTTCTCAAATCCAGCCCGATCCTTTGTCCGCTTCGCTGAGGCATTGCCTTTGAGCTTTGTCCCATCTATGTATAAGTGGTCTTTGGGAATTACCGTTTCTACATAGTCTAAAAAGGTTTCCGGTGTAAATCCTATCAGGGGTTTATGAAATTCATGAAACGGCTTGAATTTGGCCATGTGATTTATTCTCCTCGGTTTTGTATCTTCTGGTAAGGTAAATAGTGGTACGCTCGATTTGCCCGGTAATGCAGACAGCTCAAAGAATAGATTGCGTTGCTTGATGTGGTTTTGGTTTGCGCTTCTCATTTTTACTCATAATTATATCATCCATTTTCACCTTTGCAACCGTGTTACCCTTATTATGCGTAAATTTGAGAAAACTTGCATTCTCGGACAACCTGTCAAGATCTGGCCCCCTTGTTTTCCTGCTATGTCGGCAGAAGCCTGGCCAGAAGGGACCGCAAAAGAAAAGTGAAGATTCCTAAAATTAAGTATGGCGTCCCCAGAATTTTAAAAGAGATTGAAGTGTTAAAGGAGCAATCAGTTATTGAATAATGAAGGTGACTCCAAACAGACCCTTTGCCGTTAATAAAAGGATCGGCATGTCCTTACCGTTCTTTCGGGCTTCCTGCAATATTTCGAGACCGCTTTTTATGGGGAGCATAATATCAAAGATAACAAGGTCGTATTCATTGGTATTGAGCATAAAGAGACCTTCTTCCCCATCGTAACTCACATCAACGGCAAAGTGGTTTTCTTCAAGCCCCTTTTTAATATAGGCGGCTAGTTTTTTCTCATCTTCTATGACTAATACTCTCATACTATGGATGAATTATAACCTTCGAATGAAGTCAATGGCAGGATTTTTTTGTTTTAAAAAATACTTTTTTACACAACAAGAGAATGATAAATCAGGGGGCTATTTTGATGTCTGTTTATAAACACCTTCCCAATCGGAGTGGGGAGGATTACTTTCGTAAAATTCGCAAAGTGAGATATATGTTTTTGAAGGCCCATCTTCAAGGTGTTTTTCGACAACCTTTTGAAACAATTTCTTCGCATCTGATAATTCTGCCTTAAAAAAAAGATCAAGCCCCTTACAGTAGATTTCTATTAATTCCAGGTTGCCTTCCCCTATAGTATCTTTCCACCCCATCAGTTCGTATACATTCAGCGGTATAATCCTTCCTTTCAATGCCACCCTCGCCAGAAGGCGGAAAACAAATTTTCCGGGATAATACTTTTCTGCCCCGCAACGGGTACTTTCAGAGACAATGATACGAGTACCAAAATCCTTATTAAGAGGCTCCAGTCTTGCAGAGGTATTAACCTCAGTGCCAATCACAGTGTAATCAAATATCTCGCTTGACCCCATATTGCCTACAACCATCTCTCCAGAGTTTATCCCTATCCTGGCATTCAAGAGAGGTTTTTGTTCCTTTTTCCACTTTTCCCTGAGAGTGCTCAGCTCTTCCATCATGAACAGCGCTGTTTCGCATGCACGGGCAGCATGATCCTCCTGAACTATGGGTGCGTTCCATTCTGCCATTACCGCATCACCTATGAATTTGTCAAGTGTTCCGCCGGTTTTTTTTATGCACTTCATCATCTGTCCTAGATATTCATTGAGGATGGCGCTTATCTCCTCAGGCGCCATCTGTTCTGATAACGATGTGAAGCCTTCGATGTCAGAGAAAAGAACGGTCATATACCGCCTTTCACCGCCCAATTTGAGCTTGTCAGGCGACATGAGGACCTCTTCAAGAATCTGAGGGGCAAGGTAATGCCCGAACGCAGACCTGATACGCCTTTTCTCCCTTTCTTCAGAAATGTACTTCAACAGAAGAACACCGAGATACGTGCTTACCATTACAACGGATGCATTCACTATCGGCAGCACCCATCCGTGGTCAAAAAGTTTCCAGTGAAGTCCTATTATAGAAGCTGTTATTACGATAGTAATTGCAAATCCGATATATGGACGGCTTGATGATGCAATTATTCCAATGACGAGTGCAAGCAGAAAGACATATAGTTTCTCTTTCCATTCCTCAACCGAGTGGAGGAATCTCCCCGAAAGGATATTGTCTATAATATTCGCATGTATCTCAACTCCAGGAGTCACGGGACTGAATGGCGTTGCTCGTAAATCTGAAAGTCCTGCGGCAAATGCAGTTACGAGAACAATCTTGTCTTTGAAGGTTCCTTTGGGCAGAAACGGTTGTTCTCCTGCCTGTATAAGATCCTTGGATGCAATTACATAATCATACGGAATATATTGGTAAAATGATTCATACTTGCATTTCCCGTCCTTTTCATTTGTCACTTTCCCTCCCTGGTAGTTAATCATCACACTACCGTCAGGAAGCAGAGGGATTGCTGTATCTCCAATAATCATACTGTTATTATGCATCCTTATTGTATGGAGTGGAATTCCTTTTATATATGCTGCAATAGCCAGTGACAATGAAGGGTACGCTGTATCATCTTTTCTGAACCAGAGAAATGGGTTAAATCTTCTGTACGTTCCGTCACTATCGGGGATAACGTTTATGTGACCAATACCACGGGAAGCCCTTGCCAATTTGGGAAATGGAATCGTGGCATTGAAAAAAATATTTTGGCGATATTCCAGTGAAACTGGTGCTACTGACTTTGACAAAGCTGATTTAACCTTTTTGGTAGTAGCCCTGTCGGCCCGCAGATTTGGGTTTTCAGCAACGTCGAGTTTGCTTGCGTAAAAAACTGATGCCTGAAACACCTTCCCTGAATTTTTCACTGCTGAAACAAACTGCATATCGCTGATTTCAGGACGCAGTGTATCGAGCCTGCGGAGAAGCTCATTCCTTATCTCCTGGATATCGGTGTTCTTTGCGAGTACCTTTAACTCATGGATGGTCGTTGCATCTACTTCCTGACGCAGGGATTGTTCGGAAAAGATAATATCAAAGCCGACGGCAGATGCGCCGTCAGTCGTCAGATACTCAACTACTTCACCATGGACAGAACGAGGCCAGGGCCATCTTCCATAGAATGGCTCCAATCTCTTTATTGCTTCTTCTGAGATATTGAGGATGATGATATCATTTGTGTGGTGGGTGGGTTGAGCGTAGAAACAGTATCGTGCATCTACTGTCTTTTTCTCAAATGAGACGAGATGTCCACCCGGATCGAGAAACACGACAAAAGATACAAAAACAGATATGCCAACAGAATATATTACTTCCAGTCTTGTTTTAATTTGCCCTTCCCGCCTTCAATATGGCAGTTGAAACAAAATTCAAAGCCAGTGTCCCTCTTTTCCTCTGGTAGTTCATTAGGAACAGTATCTTTTTTCCGTCGCTTGAAGCATCGGTTAAAATCGGAGTTAGATACTGCATCCTTCCCTCCCAGCATGGGAGTTGACGACTGTGCCTTTTCAGGAACCGGTTCGTCTGATAAAACAGGGGTGTATTTCCCCTTTGACACCTGGATTGTTTGCCCGTTTTTCATGACAACTTCCACATTGCCGGAACACGTGCATACGCATCCACCCTCTCCATCAAAAATCACAGAAAATGCCGTCCCGCGTATGCCTGCTGTGGCGAGAGAGGTTGTAACCGACGCCTGCCTGCCTTTGGGTAAATCGGATTTAAGCCACAGGGCGCCTCTGTCCATTTTTGCCTGAAAGTCTTTAGGGTCTTTGCCCATCTCAATGTCAGAAGATGGGCCTATAACTAACTGTCCTACGTCTGGAAGCTGTACAATCGCCACTGCAGTTTTGTCCGTCCTTAGCCTGTCTCCCAGAGAAACCTCCTGTCCTACAATCAACTGTTTCCAGTCGTTATTCTCTATCCTCTCCAGTTTACCATCCCGTATTGAAGTAACAATGCCCTTTCCATTGTCCGTGCCTTGCGCCTCAATTATAAATATTAAACATACACTCATTAATGTCATTACTACAGCCAAATTTGCCATTAAGGATATATTCATTTTTTTCATTATAATACCGCCTTTTTTATCGTATCTAAATTATGAGTTACGCGAATTAGAACATATATGCCAAATCAATTGCCGTTGTGAGTTCACCATCGTGACCATTGAATATCCCCTGGTTGGCTTTATCATAACGAACTTCTGGTCTGACAAGGAGGGATTCACGGATTTTTATATTAGTCGTAAAGGTGATTTCCCAAATATCAAGATTGTCAACACCACGCCTTGCGCCATCCCTGTCATCGAAGTACTCACCCCTGAATGCAAGACCGACAATGTCTGTTATATCGCGGCTGATGATACCTGCAAATCCCCACCATTTACCAGTTTTGTAATTTAATTTTTGATCAGCCGTGTCTTTCCCGAATACATCATTGGCACCACTTTCTTCGGTTCCAAAATCAAGGTTGAGATTAAAAGTTGTCTTTTCAAACGGTTTGGTTGCTAAAACAAGATCCCAGAAATGACGGTAATTGCTGCTATTATCCGCCTGCTCAGGTCCATGGCTGCCGTTTACGATAAAACTGGTATTTTCTGCTATCGCCCAGTTAAATTGGTATCCTGCGGTCTTGCCGCTATTGTTATCCACAAAAGTATCCCAGCCGTTTACCAGGTAAAGTGAGGTTGTCAAATTATCTAACAGGGGGTAGCTAATGCCTAAACCTGTGTTGGTCCATGTAATTGCATTCTCAAAAAGGAGTGAACGGGAAAAGTTGGGGTTGTCAACACTCTGGCAGAGTTCAGCCCCAATCCAGCTAGCAAATTTACCAAACTTAAAATCCAGTCCCTCGCCCACAGGCGCCCTATAAGTTACAAACCCCTGGCTTATGGTAAAGGATTGACTGCCAGATGCGCCATCTACCCTGCCATCGCTGGATACAAAGGTTAACCTTTGTGCTATTTCGCCATAGTTTGTTATAAAACCAAAACCGATGGGGTCTTTTTCTGTAGATGGTTTGAAAACGGCGATTTCCACATTGTCTAGTGTAAATGAATTGTTTTCTCTGTCAAATGCCCTCACATCCAACCAATCCCCCTGACCTGAGTCACGTGTAAAACCAGGTGTGCTACCCCTTTGATCATCTGGTTTTGAAAAGTTGTAACTATAATATGTGTCAATAAAACCACTTATTTCTACACCCTTGAAAAAGTTGGCTATCTTGCCTTCTTCTGCGAAAACGGGTGCGGTAAGAGACGCCAATGCGCCACATAATATACCCGCCAAACCTGAATTGTATAAATTCTTCATCAAAATCGCCCCTCTTTCTTAATTAATATTAATATCAACCAGAACGACCCAACCCGAACGAGCGGGAATAACGTTTATATGTCCAATATCTTTTTCTCAAATGAGACGAGATGTCCACCCGGATCGAGAAACACGACAAAAGATACAAAAACAGCTATGCCAACAGAATATATTACTTCCAGTCTTGTTTTAATTTGCCCTTCCCGCCTTCAATATGGCAGTTGAAACAAAAGCCAAATTTGTCATTTCAAGGATATGTTTTTTGTCCTCCCCATTATAATATTATCTCTTTTAACATAAATACGTATAAAATACAGAAATAATTCTGTAATTTTACAATATTTCTTAACTTTAAATAAATTAGTTTTTGGAATGAAAAAAATGCTTTTTATACCTATAAAACTTGCCGTATTTTATGTAAATGGAACTATAATAATCAAGATAAATTCGTATCTCTTTGGTATTTGCCTTTTTATTTAAGGACACGGGCAAACAATTCATAACCCGAACCAGCCGGAAAAGCGCATAAAGTTGGGCAGTGTTTAAATTGCCATATATTTTGTGTATTAGCGGGATGACAAGGATGCACGCGATTAAGCAATCAGAGATGAAAAGGGATCCTTTTGGGGTGCCAGTAAGGATGGTAGGGTGAGATTATTGCGGTGAGCATGGATGGTAAGACGGAAGAATTCGAGGGGATTTCTGTGTTGGATACGACAGGTTTGCCAGACAGTGAGTAACCGTGCACGAAGGAACTGTCCGTTGGCGCTGCGGGTGCAATAGCTTATTTTCCTGGACTGAACTGCGGGACGAAGCGCTCGTTCAGCGAGATTGTTGGTCGATTCAACCCCTTCGTGGTAAATGAACGTAAAGAGGCTGTCCCACTCCCCATTCCCCGTTTTTACGAGGACGAGTTTCATGAGGACAAGTTTTTCAGGAGTTGGCCGCAGAATCGGGAGACTGCCAGAGAAGGTGCGTTGAGATTTTGCTCCAGAAAGGTACGCATCTCCAGAAGAAGTGGTTGTGCCATAGCAACGAGACGCTCACGAGATAACGATGAGTGTTTGTGAGCATGCCAGAGACTGAAGACAGTGCCGATGCGTTGACGCATAAGTCGTGAGAAGGGTTCCTGTGAGGTATGAGCGGGCTCAGAGGAGAGTGCCTTCACGTCACGGATGATGTGTGCCCGGCAGAGTTGCAGGAGTCCACAGGTCCGGTCTTTGTGATACTTGATGTAAGCAGAAAACCGGTCAGAGATGATAATGCCGTCAAAGAGTTCTCCCGGCACGGAGCGTATGACCCGAGAACCACGAGAGGCACGGATGGTAAAAAAGGCGAAGGTGTTCGTGGCAAATACCAAGAGCCATGCAAGGGTCTTATTGTGAGGATGGCCAGTTTCATCAATATTGAGCGCCTGTTGATTGGTCAGTTCATTTTCGAGTTCATTGCCGGAAGAACCGCGTGTGGGTGCGCATCGTCTTTTCAGAATGCCATCCAAGGTGGCAGTTTATGAGACTGTAGAGACAGGTTTGAAACCTGTCTCTACTCTTTCAAACGAGGCAAGCCTTTTTCTGAGGTACTGGATTTCCCTGAGCAAGACGATGATAATGACGTGGAGGAGCCAGAGTATGACACAAGAGATCTCCAGAGAGGCTCCTCCAGTGGTGTGGCTGTCATGCACTCTGCGTTGCTGAGGTAACGCCATGCAGAGCCTCCCGGAAGTTTGGAAGAAGGGGATAGAGGTAAATATCTTTGATAGGTACACGGAGAGTGCTGTATCGGTCGTTTCGAGTACGTCCTTTAGTTTGTCCAAACATGTCCGATTAGAAGATGAATCAGCGATTCAAGAAAGACTCCACAGAAGACAATCGTGATGAAAGCATTCTTGGAGCTTTTTTGGTCAGGCTCATATAGTATTATCCATCCCGGTTCGCCGTTGGGTTTTGGTCTCCTGCTTGAATTAAGGTCTTTATCCATCGCAACATAGGCTTCTTGGGCAATATGGTAGAAGACCCTGATATTAGTATGAACGAAGCTGTGGAGGTTATTTCCCATCAATACTCTTTATGATCCTTTGGGACCGGGTAGATTGGAAGGCTTACGCCTTCCTCGCCCCCTAAGAACCGTACAAGATAGTTTCCCATCATACGGCTCAAGCCTCTGTAAGGTCTTATTTTACTAAGCCCCGGCAGTTAATTGTTAGTTTATTGGACGTACGTTGCTGTAAGTTTTCCTCATTATAAAATAGTCAAAATATTTGGGATTAAATGGGTTGGCTTCCCTTTTCATCTTTATATATCTGACAAGTTTAATGTATGAGGGTTTAATCAATTCAAGAAGTTTCTTTTTACCACTTCTATCTTTAATAGTACAGCAAAAGCCCCATTTCCGCTCTGGATGGTTAAAATATTTCTTTTCTATCCACCCGCAGCTTTTATTGGAATGTCTTCTCTTTATCCAACGCCATAGTGAGTCGGAGATGACTTTGGAGGCAAGTGAAAATGTTCTGGCTGATTGTACATATCTATGATAGTATGCCCAACCTTTTATTATAGGGTTAAGCTGGTTTATCATGTCGCATGTTTTCTGTCCATAGCATTTTTTGATTACACTACGCACCTTATCAAGAAAACTTTTTGAGTTTTCTTTTGAGGGGGTTGTAATCAACTTGTTGCGGAATTTTTGCAGGTGTTGACCCAAAAAGTCAAACCCCTGTTCTATTCTGACAATTCTGGTCTTCTCCTCTGACAACTTCAAGCCCCTTGTTTTGAGAAAGCTATTTATGGCTGGGACAATATTATTCTCCAGAAGTTCTCTGCTATCGGCAGTAACGATAAAATCATCAGCATATCTGATGAAATTAACTTTCCTTCTGCTGGGGCATGACTTCTTAACGACTTCTTCAAGTCCGTCAAGTGTCATGTTTGCCAGTGTGGGAGATAATATTCCACCTTGAGGAGTTCCCGATTTTGTAGGGAATAGTTTCATGTCTTGAAAATAACCACTTCTGAGCCATTGCTGTAACATCCTTTTATCAATAAGAATGTTATCCAATAACCAGTTATGGTCGATTTCGTCAAAACAGGCTTTAATGTCCGCATCAAGTATCCACTTTGGCGAGTACGACTTTGCGAGTGAGCAGAAACATTGTGCTATCGCATCTCTACAGGCTCGATAGTATCGAAATCCATAAGAGTTTATGTCAGCCGTTGTTTCTGCTATCGGCTCTAAGGTCAACAGGTATAGCGCCTGCATTGCCCTGTCTTTGATTGTCGGTATCCCAAGTGGTCTTTTCTTGCCGTTCTTTTTTAGGAATTAACACTCTTCTTAATGGAAGGGCTTTATACCCTTTCCGGATTAGCGTTAATGCCCCTTTCATCTTCTGTGCAGGAGTATTCCAGATTTTTCCATCTACTCCCGGGGTCTTTGCTCCTTTATTTTCGGTAACCCTTCTCACTGCTAACAATTTTGCAGAAAAGGAATGGCTTAGAATCCATTGAAGCGCCTTAATCGTATTCGCGCTTTTTCCTTCCCGCACTGCCTTTGCAATACGCATTTGAAGTCTTTTAACTTCGGCTTTTACTTTCTGCCAGTTGATGGCTTTCCAGTGTTGGCCTGAGATCGAAGTAGCACCAGTAAGTTTTACAACCTCTGTCATTTGCTTTCTCCGTAAAAAAAGTTCTCCAACCCCCGAATGAATCTATCGGGGGCAGACACCTCCTGGAAGTCTGCACTCTTTTGAGTCGGATTATGCTTCAACCCATATCCATCTCATTACAAAATGGCATTCGCTTTCTCCAGATTCTTTTACCTGCATCCCCTTCCGTGTGCCTTGCGGTTTCACATAGCCTTTGCAGGCGAAGATACAGGCTTACCACGTTCCACTTTAGTTACAATATGGATAACTTAGATTCATCCCGTACGCCGATGGAGCTTAAATTCACGTATGGTGACGTTAGAGCACCATAACCTGTCCACTTACCGTTTGGTTTAAGCCTGTCAGTCTGTTTGGCTTGTTTCTCGTGACGACGCTGCAGATGTTTATTTACCTTAATCTTATTATCCAATCTTAGCCCTCACCCGAATCAGACTATCGGGAGGGTGTCTATCTCACGATTTCCACCCCGACTGTTTTAAAGTCTTCGGTACATTGTCGAAAGGGCTTCACACCTGTATGGATACACCATACACGCATGCCTTCCTAAAATACCAGTGGTGAAACACTGGGTTTAGTCAGCAATAATCCCACTGCTAAACAGTAACTAAAGCGACCTCGTGTCGCCAATAACGATAAAGCTCACTTGCCGCAATGAAGCGTAGCTGAAATGAGGTCAAGTGCAGCGCCTTGTTATGCGCTGGCTCCCGCAGACTTCCTATTCATTTCTATCATGCGGTGGGAAATAAATAAGGGATTTGTCCGTCGCAAATGAGGTTCTCTAGTGGGCCATTCATTCACCTGTTCGTAAATTCCAAAGAGAAAATACCTATGTGATTCAAGAAACTCCTTTAGGGCTTCAAAAGGCACATGCCGGTTATTGCTGGGATTCATTCCGGCCTCCACTTCTACAAGGTCTATTCTTTGTTCAGTTAGCATGTTCACCGCGCCTTTCAAAACTTCGAGGTCGCCTCCCTCCGTGTCTATTTTGAGGTAATTGATCTGATCGATTCTCTTGGTGTGACAGAATTCATCGAGCGTGACTATATCTACGGATTCAGTCGTCACGTCATTGTTCATTAGTGACTCCTTCGACTGGCCTAACAGGAAGAACATATCAGATCTGCCTTGCATAACCATTTTTCCCTTGCTCTTTGACGAACCAAGAGCCAACTGGTAACAATCAACACGCTCATTACCTTTTAGATTGTCTTGAAGCTGATGAAATGTATCGTCCACCGGTTCAAAGCAATAAATGTGAGAACTTGGGAACCGGGCTAAATAGATCTTCGAAGACTGTCCCGCGTTGGCGCCTACGTCAAAAATAATGTCAGCGCGATACATCGGCAAGGAGTCGGCAATGTCTTGAATAAAATCAATACCGCGAGGCAGCACACGGCATATATGGGTACCAGTTAAGCGTTTCACTAGCTTCTTTACCTTATTTTTTAGACTCATAACGCTCTCCGTTTATTGCGCATAACCATTGATTATCACAATCAATTGCCCTGATAACTTGAGAAAAGCACTATTATCAGGTAGAATTATCGTGTAGTGTTTTAAAAATTACCTTATAATTTTATTTCTTACACTTTATAGCATAGGAGAAAAAGATGTCAATCAAAAAAGGGAAAAGGTTGCTCGATGAAGTGAAAGATATAATGAGCGTGAAATTCTGGGGACACCATACTTGTGCAGCCAGCAACAGGGTTAATCTAGTGGATGAAAGTTCCACCCTGACAGTTGTCCGTATGGTCAGGTAGTTATATCCGACTTGAAGGTTATATACTAAATACTATACTTCTTCTGTGCTTTCTGTAAAAGTATGTTTATCTCATTCTTTCTCTGCTCAAATCCTTTTTTCCCAAGCATCGCAAAGGCATTTATCTTCCCCGCCTCAACACCGGGCTGATCAAATGCATTTACATTGTAGAACTTCCCCGCGTATGCCGTTTGTAATTCGAACAGATAGAATAACTGTCCCAGGGTAAATGCAGAAAGTTCATCTATCGTAAGCGTGCAATTGGGGCGATTTTGTTCCGTTAAGGCAAGCCGTGTCCCTTCAAACTCTGCCTTCATAACATTGTTGAGTGAATGACCTTCTAGGTAGGACAATTCGTTATGGGAATGCCCCCCCCCATCCCCCCCTTCGGAAGGGGCGGATGGGGGGGTATTTTTTTTGCCTGAGAGTGTTTCATTTATAAGAGAAACTTCATTGCTAAACCGCTTAATTGCCAGGAAAGTTATCACCTTGTCATAAGGACCTTCCATATAAAGCTGAAGCTGTGAATGCTGATCTACTACACCAATAGCCCTTACCGGTGTCGAACCCGTGTGGACAACCTCATTATTTAATGAAAATTTTTTACCGAGACTTTCTGCCCAGAGCTGACAGAACCAATCGGCCACTCCGCTAAGGGCATTGGAATAAGGCATCATGACTAATATGTTTTTACCTTTTTTTGCATGACTCAAAAAATATAGCGCAGCGCCCGTGAGCGCTGGATTTTCCCATAGATTATCAGACTCGCAGATTTCATCCATAAACGCCGCCCCATCTAACAAGGAGACAATATCCACGCCACTCATCGCCGCAGAAAATAAGCCCACCGGCGTTAGCACCGAATATCGCCCACCAATTCCTGATGGGATATCAAAGGACCGGAAACCCTCGCGTCTCGTAATTTCCCTTAAAGTACCTTTCTCACTATCCGTAGTTGTGATAATATGCTCTTTGTAATCCTTACCAAGCCTATCACGCAAACGTTTAACTATAATCAAAAACTGAGCCATTGTTTCAACTGTAGTGCCGGACTTTGTTATGAAATTAAAGAGGGTTTCTTCAGGTTTAACGATATCCATAAGTCCGGAGAATCTGTCAGGATCGATGTTATCCAGCACAAAAACACGCGGGAAGCTCTTCCTTTCCCGGTCAGCAAGAATATTGTGAAAGGGATGGTTCAAGGCTGTATGGGTGGCAATATTGCCCAGTGCAGAACCGCCAATACCCACAACCACAAGGTTTTTGAATTTTCCTTTGAGGAAATTTGCAGTTTTGATTATCTCTGTTGCAATATTTTTTTGGTAAGGTAAATCAAGAAATTGTAATTTACCTCTGGTGCGTTCATCTTTTAAATCATTCACATATCGGCTGGCAAGGGGTGCAAGGGCTTTCAACTCCTGCTCAGTAATGCCATGTTCCGGCCCGATTGTATCGGCCATCATATTGTTAAAATCGAAGTGTATTGATTGCTTACCTTCCATTTATATCCTCGTTTTAAATAAAATGAAAATTCCTACATAATTAAATTACCGTTAAACTGCAAATGTTTATCTATTTTATTTCTTAACCCCTCTTCATCCAGTGCAAAGCAGGGGTTAATCTCGATTAAACCAATGACATTTCCGTGATTATCCATAGGAATAGAAATGCCCGCATTTCGCAGCCATCGGCCGAATAAATTAACCATGTCCTGTCTTGCGGTAGCAGGAGAGTTCTCCCCATCCATATTTTTTATCGGCGAAAATTCATCTTTGCGAAGCGCTTCCATTATCACACCCTTCTCAACATGTTTCAGCACATCGAAGATGAAACTCTCAAATTTAATGGCGTTGTTTTTCTCGGGGTTGATCGCTTCACCTTTCTCGTCCAGACAGGGTACCTTTTTCAGTGCGGCATGAAAAGGAAGGGCTTCTCCGTGTTGGTATATTTTTTCAAGAAAATCGATACTGATCATGTGCACCGCAATGTTCCCTGCATTGTATTTTAAAGTACCATCCCCGTTCCTTGCATACATATCCTCCCGACTCAGTTCGCTATATTCGATCACCTGTAAATGCCCATTGCTATGCACTACAATGCCTACCTTTTCCTCAGGGTGATACTTTTTAACGATTTTTAGTGACATCTCCGCCGCATTTTTCAAATGATGACCAATAAAAACCGGATCAGCAATCCTTATTAATACATTATCCACCTGATAATAAAAAATGTTTTTAATACCACGTGCTTCCATATCTTTAAGAACACCTTTCTCCTTGAGGGCAATGATCGTACCCCCGTGACCGTTTGGACTCATTACGATATTCGACTTAGAATTCATCAATAATTTCCCGTTAAGGTCTACAGCCGGGAACATGCCCTGGGTAAAAAAGTATACCTGCCTGGGGTCTAATCCAAGGAATTGATGTGACTTAAAAAATTTTTGCGTCACACGGTCATTTGCTTCACTCGTCATAATATACCAGGGAATGTACGTGTGATATTTTTGCTGAACTGCACGTATTTTTTCCGCATGAAGTTGAAATACACTCTTACCGCTAATTGGCGCAATAGGAAGAGTCCCTTTTGGTCCATTGCTTCCCAGCCTTGTTCCGTGTCCCCCGGCAACCGTAAGGACAGCAATCTCTCCACTTCGCAAAGACGCTTCTCCGATTTGTCTTACCCTTTGTGCAAGCTCTAGTTCAGAAGCATTTTGAGGGACGGTTATAATTTTAGGTGGAACTAATTCTCCCCGAAGGGTATTTTTGGTTTTCTGGAGATTGTCATTGAAAAGTTTATGTACAAATTGAATGTCAATAGTGGCTGTCTGTTTTAATAGGTGCTTCTTTCCAGAAGGGGTTATTTCATCCCACCACCTGAAAATATGGGACTGCCCCAATTCAAAAGCGTCTTTGATACATTTTTTATAATTTGGATACTCTTTTTCCAGTGTTTCTCTATTTATCATAAAGAATAAAATTATTAATCTGTGTATATCTGCGAAAATCAGCGTCCTGCTTACTTTAATACTGCTAAATTATATGCCAATTTCTCGTGTACGGCAAGGATTTTTACATTATGTTTATTTTAACCCTTTTAGAAATTTAAACTTGAAATAAATCTGGAATATAAGTAACCTTAATACTTACTTTCTAACCAAAAAGGGAATTTAATGAAAATAATTTTAATCATCGTCTCTATCGTCATTTGTTTTCTGATAGGAATAGCGGTTTCTGGGTATATCTTTATCAAAAGGACTACTTCAGATGAGGCAATAAAGAGTCGTTTATTAAGTGCATTGAAAGATTTTGGGGAAACAAAAATTGAACATGCGCACATGGATTTCCTGGAAGGGATTATCATTGATAACCTTTCTTTTGTAGGCACCTCCGAAGATGTACTAGGCAAGTATCTAAAAATCCCCAGAATCGTTATAAAGCATTCCCCGCAGAGTCTTCTCAAAGGACAGCTCAATATCAACAATGCGGTCGTTATTGCCCCTGAATTGACCATCGAAAAGCCCACGGATATTTGGTCACTCCTGAATACCCTGAAGGCGAACTTTGACAAGATTGAAATGCCGGCCTATATGGATATTTTAAATCAGGGTCTTGAGATCAGAGATTTAAAGATTCATATTAAAGAAGACCCCCAGACAAAGAGTCCAGAAATCAAGCTGTCAGGTATCAGCATCACATTCTTGCCTTATGCGGGCTCTTTCAAAAATATCATCATCAAAGGGAATATAGATGATGAATTCCTTGGGAATTATTCTTTTACTATGAACCTGCAACCGGATGTTCCCAGTTTAGAAATTGAGGCAAACGCGAAGAATATTATGCTGAACGAGGAATTTTTAAACAGATTTCCGTACATCGGCAAGATGCTATGGGATGATTATAAACCCACAGGAAAGATCAATATATCCTGCAGAGCAAGTTTTAATAATCAAAACAAGCAAAAGAAAATGGATTACGTTATCAACATCAATCTCAATGGCGTGGAAGCCATGTATGAAAATTGGCCATTCCTGATTTACAATTTAAATGGAGACGTTGAATTGAACACCGAGAAATTGTATCTCAAGGGAATTGTGGGTTATATCAAAAGCGGAAACTGTACTTCCCAGGCTGAATTTCAAGGAGAATTTGACCTCTATGGCACCAAAAAGACCTTTGTGATGACAATTCCTAATTTGCTTGTAAACCAGGAATTCTTAAGAAACATTCCCGATTTTGGCGAACAGATATGGTCAAAAATACGGCCTACTGGTCTGGTAGACCTGACATTCCAGTATAATGTAGGAGAAAAGCAGGAAAGCAGTTGCTTCCTGGCAGTGAATTGCAAGGATTTAGAAATCAACCCGATGGATTTCCCTCTTCCTATATCACATGTAAACGGGCACTTCAAGCTGGGCAACAATATCATTTTATTTACGGATACGGGTGGCTTTATCCAATGCGGCGGTCAGTCCATTTTTACTGAATTGAATGGCGTCTATGATTTAAAAAACGACCGAAAGATATTTAATCTTCATGTGCCGAATCTATCCATCACAGAATCTCTATTGAAAGATTTACCCGCCAATGGAATAGGCGAAAAGCTGTGGACAAATCTGAAACCCACAGGCAAGGTAGACCTCATTGCCAATTTCCAGGGCTTTAAGGAAGAAAAGGACAACAATTATTCAATAGAGATCAACCTTAAGGACTGTGAGATTAATGACAGCAAATACAATATTTTTCTCAGTGGTATCGGGGGAATTCTGGAAATCAATAAAAGCAGTTTTGTAACCAAACATATCGATGCCAAATGTTGTGGCGGGCATGTGGAAGGAACCTTATCCGTCAATATAGATACCAATCCCTATCAATACGAGGGCGAATTGAATTTCTCAAGAATCATACTGGAAGAACTTGCCCAAAAGGTTGCGAAAACAGAAAAACAGTGGTCAGGGCTTCTTTACGGCAGGATTAAGTATCGGGGAAGCGGCACCGATCCCAAAAATTTTTATGCAGAGGGACAATTTAATGTAAATGAGGGATTTCTTTCAGACGTCCCCATCATTTATAGTGTTTTCAATTTTCTCAACCTCACCGTACCAAAAAAAGAAAGTTTTCACAGTGCACAGGCAAAGTTTATTGTCAAAGATGGCGTTATCCATATTGATGATGGAAAGGTCTATAGCGACTCAATAGAACTTAACGGACGGGGAGACATCGACCTTAGTGGAAACATGCGCATAAGTATTGTCGCAGGGTTCAGCAGGGACTTTTTTTCTCAAATTCCTATTGTTGGAAAATTGTTTGATTTTGTGGTAGGAGGCGTAAGAAAACAATTGACTATGGTAGAAATCGGGGGAACCTTTTTAAAACCAGAAGGCCATCCCGTACCATTTAAACCATTCACAAAATCTATCAAAAACATGTTCGAATTATTACCAAAGGACGAACACGGAACTAGTACAAATACTCCGAAAAGGAAGTAACCAGGAGAAAAAAACCTCTTTTCTAATTTATGCTGGAACATTTCTTTTCACCTAAGACAGTTGCTGTCGTCGGCGCCTCTCGTGAAGAAGGTAAGGTAGGGCACGACTTATTCAAAAATCTTGTCAAGCACGGATACAAAGGCAAGATATATCCGGTAAATCCTCATACAGATAATATCCTGGGGATTAAAACATACACTGCTCTTAAGGAAATCCCGGACAAGATTGATCTGGCTGTAATTGTTGTACCTGCACCATACGTGGGTAAGACCGTTGACGAGTGTATTGAGAAAGGAATCGATTCAGTCGTCGTCATCAGCGCCGGCTTTAAAGAGAGTGGCATTGACGGAGCTGCAAGGGAACGAGAGTTATACCAGAAGATCAAACAGCATTCTATGCGCATGCTGGGACCAAACTGTCTTGGGATGATAGACACACAATCAGCCCTAAACGCCTCTTTTGCTGCCGATATGCCAGAGTCTGGCAATATTGCTTTTTTTTCACAATCCGGGGCGCTTTGCACTTCGATTTTGGATTGGGCGGTGAATGAATGCATCGGATTCTCTAAATTTATCAGCATGGGAAACAAAACAGATATCGATGAAGTAGACCTTATAAAAGCCATAGAAAACGATGCCAATACGAAGGTCGTCCTCGTTTATTTGGAAGGGGTAAAAAACGGCGCTGAATTTATCAATGCAGCCAAAAAAACAACTAAAACAAAACCGATGATTGTCGTAAAATCCGGGGGCACCACGGCAGGTGCGAAGGCTGCATCATCACATACCGGAACGCTAGCCGGCGCTGAAAACGCATTTGATGCGGCATTCAAACAATCAGGGATTCTCCGTGCGGAGACGATCCAAGAACTTTTTGACTATGCCAGGATATTCAGTTTTCAACAGCTACCCAAGGGGCCACACATAGCATTGATAACAAATGCCGGGGGTCCCGGGATTATTGCAGCTGATGCTGTAGAGCGGTCGAAATTGAAAATGGCGTCGTTTTCCAAAAATACTATTGATACCCTTCGTTCTTTTTTACCGGCTATGGCAAATGTGTATAATCCGGTAGATGTGCTGGGAGACGCAAAGGCAGATCGGTATAAATTTGTTATCGAAAAAGTCATTGAAGATCCCAATGTAGATGTAGTTCTTGTTATTTTAACGCCTCAGACAATGACTGAAATAGAAAAGACGGCAGAGATAATCACTGAGATTTCAAATCGCACCGACAAACCTATTGTAACCTCCTTTATGGGTGGTAAAAGGATTGAAAACGGTTTAAGGATTATGTGTCAAAGAAAAGTGCCGAATTATCCATTCCCTGAACGAGCAGTATCCGCCATTGAGGCGATGTATAAATATACCTTGTGGCAAAAACGACCCGTACCAAAAGCAAAAATATTTGACGTTCAGAAAGAAAATGTAGCATCGTTCCTTGAGAAGATGAAACAAACAGGCCGCCAACACCTTAACGAAGAAGAAGCCAGACAGGTTATCTCCGCCTATGGTTTCAGGATTCCAAAAAGTATTCTTGCTGCTTCAGAGACAGAGGCTGTGAAGGCGGCAGAAGAAATCGGATACCCTGTCGTCATAAAAATTTCGTCACCGGATATCCTCCACAAATCAGATTTTGGAGGAGTAAGAATCGGGGTAAAAAATGCCACAGAGGTACGAAAGTGTTTTTGTGATATTACACAAAAGGCGCGCCGCCTCATGCCCGATGCAGAAATTAAGGGAGTTCTGGTGCAAGAAATGATTACCGGTGGCAAGGAAATAATCCTGGGCATGTCGCGTGACCCACAGTTTGGCCCTTTATTGATGTTTGGCCTTGGTGGAATTTATATAGAAATACTAAAAGATGTCTCATTCCGAATAGCGCCAATCGGATTGAATGAAGCCGAAGAAATGATCCAGGAAATCCGATCGTTTCCACTTTTAAAAGGCGCACGCGGTGAAAGACCCGTGGACATAAATACCGTTGTTGATAATATTTTAAGACTTTCCCAGCTAGTGACAGATTTCCCAGAGATTATCGAAATGGATATAAATCCATTGATCGTATTCCCCGAAGGCGGTGGTACAATAGCATTAGACGCTCGCATGACTATCTTATAAATACTAAAACTTACCTAAAACGAGAAAATACCAGATTAAATCATATACACCAGTTTAAAAGGGGGTTATCATGATACCTATATTTATTGCCTCTGTTTCACCCTTTTCCGGAAAGAACCTTATCTGTCTCGGATTGGGATTGAAATTCAAGAAAGATGGATATAAGGTCGGATACTTTAAACCTGTTGGATTTTCACCTGTTGTTGTTGAGAACGTACTTACCGATACGGATGCCGTCTTTCTTTCTAAGACATTAGAGGTAAACGAACCGCTTCAATCGATCTGCCCTGTGGTGTTAACCGACGACCTCTTAAGGCGCTTGACGAGCGGCGAAGACTTACATATCAAGCAGAAGACGATGACTGCCTTTCATCAAGCTTCCAGGGAAAAGGATATCATGATTGCCAGGGGCTTGGGAAGACTCTCTGGCGGCACAAGTCTGCAATTCTCAGAATTGGATTTCATCAAAGAATCCAATGCAAAGGTAATCTTTATAGACAAGTTCCAATCTTATATTGACATGCTCGATGGGTTTATTTACGCATCCAAGATGCTTGGAGACAAATTGCTTGGTGTTGTGTTCAACCTTATCCCTCCCACAAAATTGAATTATATCCGTGAAATACTCGTTCCGTTTCTCAAAAATAATGCCATTACTACGCTGGGGATTATACAAAAAGATCCGGTACTTGGGGCAGTGCCAATCATGGAAATCATTAACTCGCTTAACGGAAAGGTGCTCTGTTGTGAAGACAGGGTGGATGAATTAATCGAACATTTTATGATAGGCGCAATGAATGTCGAGAGTGCCTTGCGTTATTTCCGCAAGGTCTCAAATAAGGCCGTTATCACCGGTGGTGACCGGAGCGATATCCAACTGGCAGCCCTCGAAACCCCCACAAAGTGCCTGATTCTCACCGGAGAACTCTATCCAAATGCATCTATTCTTGGTCGTGCGCAGGAAGTTGGCGTGCCCATTGTAGTAGTTCGTGCGGATACTGCAAACGCCCTTGAAGTATGCGAGAACCTTTCAGGATACGTCAGTTTGCACTGTAAATCCAAGATACAGCGCGCCGCCGAAGTGGTGGAACGAGAAATTGATTTTAAAACGATTTATCGGCAGTTGGGATTATCAAAATAAAAGGTAAAATAGTTCATCATACCGCAAAGAGCGCAAAGTTCGCAGAGGTTGTGATAAGGGGGAAAAAGATAAAACTAAGTACAATGTGCTTTTTCTCGCATTTCTCCGTGTTCTGGTTAACTATTACAAAATACTTGTGCCCGGAATTAATGAAGTAACTGATACCGACTTGAAATTTATTGAGAACTACAACAACTCGGCTGGAAGCACAGAATACCTTATCGATAGAAGACTCTTTAACTATTGATTTACAGAATACATTTGTAGTATATTGTAATCAAATGGAAATAGTATTCGATTCCTCAACATTAATATTGTTGGCAAAAGTTGAAATCCTCACTCTTGTTTCTGAAGATATTCAAATAACAATTCCAGAAAAGGTAAAGTTAGAATGTACGGATAAAGACAGGTTTGACGCAAAATTAATTTCTTCCTTAATTGTAAATGGCAAGATAAAAGTAATCGGCATAACAAAAAAAGAGCCTGTAGAAAAATTATGCAAGGATTTTAAAATCCACAATGGAGAAGCGGAAGCCCTTGCCCTTGCATTAAAAAGAAAATTGCCACTTGCAACTGATGATTTGTTAACAATAAAGGCTTGCAAAATACTAAACCAGCATTTTACCACTGCAATTCACTTTTTAATAAATATAGTTGAAAAGGGGAATATTAATAAGGACATAGCGTTTGTAAAACTTGAAAAATTATCTTTATATGGACGTTACAATAAGCGAATACTAGACGATGCCTTTAAGCGGTTGAAAGGAGATGAATAATGTCGGTAATAAGTCTCAGACTTAAAGAAAGAGAAATGAAAAGGATTAATGAACTTTCAAAGATGGTTCATAAAGACAAATCCACAGTTGCAAGAGAACTTATCGAGTATGGATGGGAGTTTCTTATGATAAAACTTTACAGAGAAGGGAAATTATCATTGAGCACACTTGCCACAAGGCTTGAGTTGTCGCTAAGCGAGACATTAGACCTTCTGGCTGAATTCGGGATTGAATCCCCAATAGATTATGATGATTATTTAAAAGGGTTTGAAGTATTCAAATAACATGCCCAGCCCAGATCAATGATGCCACCGATACTGATTTAAAGGTTATTGAGAGATTACAACAGCTTGGCTGGGAACTGTGATACTATCACATAAAAAATGCCGAAAATATTTGATAACATCGAAAATCATCTAGTTCAGGGATTAAATAATACCCTAGAGGTATCTTATAGGGGAGACTTCTGCGTTGGTTATTTCAATTTAAGAGGATGGAAACAGGTTGCAGCCCAGATAGACAATTTAAAAGGCGATGATGGTAATTGTTGCAGACTGCTCATAGGTATGCAACAACCTCCTCTCGAAACCATACGAGAATATTTCTATAAAACCGAACAAGGTATTATTGATAATCAAACGGCATCAGCCATAAGGAAGAAATTAGCACAAGAATTTAAGGATCAATTAACCATTGGCATCCCAACAGAGGAAGACGAGATTGGTTTAAGAAAGTTATCTCAACAAATAAAAGACAAAAAGGTAGTTGTTAAACTTTTTTTGAGACACCCATTACACGCCAAATTATATCTTTTATTCAGAGACGACAAGATAAGTCCTATTATCGGTTACTTAGGCAGTAGTAATTTAACCCTTGCAGGCCTTCTCAAGCAGGGCGAGTTAAACGTTGACGTTTTAGAACAGGATGCAGCAGCAAAACTTGCAAACTGGTTTGAGGACAGATGGAATGACAGATGGTGCATAGATATATCCAAAGAATTAGTTGAAATAATTGATAATAGTTGGGCTGCCGACAGATTGGTTTCGCCATATCATATCTATCTTAAAATTGCTTACCACTTATCCCGTGAAGCCCGTGCGGGCCTGACAGAATTTAAAATCCCAAAGATTTTGCAAGAGAAATTACATAGTTTCCAGCAAAAAGCAGTTTCAATAGCCGCACATTACTTAAATAAAAGAGACGGTGTTTTAATAGGAGATGTTGTTGGTTTTGGAAAAACTCTCACAGCAACAGCGTTAGCCAAGATATTCGAAGAAGACTTTTTCCTTGAAACGCTCATCATCTGCCCTAAGAACCTGACAAATATGTGGGAGGACTATGCGCATAAATATCAATTGCGGGCAAAGGTCTTACCCCTTACGCAAGTTCAGTCGGTTTTACCAAAATTGAGGAGATACCGCATAATTATCATTGATGAAAGCCATAATTTAAGAAACAGGGAAGGCAAGCGATACAGGGCTATTCAGGAATACATTCAGATAAACGAGAGCAAAGTTATCATGCTTTCGGCTACACCGTATAATAAAACGTATCTTGATTTATCCAATCAACTTCGCCTTTTTATTCAAGAGGATAAAGATTTGGGCATAAGTCCGGAGAGATTTATTGAAAGTATAGGTGGCAGGGTTCAATTTATGGCTAAATATCAGTATTCTGCAACAACTTTACCTGCATTTGAAAAAAGCTCTTACGTAGATGATTGGCGGGAACTAATGCGGTTATATATGGTAAGAAGGCCAAGAAGTTTTATTAAGCAAAATTATGCTGAAACAGACCCTTCCAACGGCAGGAAATATCTTTTGTTTTCAGACGGCAGTCGTTCCTATTTCCCCGACAGGTTACCGAAAAAGGTTGAATACGATTTTAACCCCAACGACCCGAAAGACCAGTATGCGAAATTATACTCTGATACCGTTGTGGATACCATTAACCGTTTAAACCTGCCGAGATATGGATTGGGCAATTACCCTGACAAAAAGACTACCCTCATACCAACAAAAGATGAGACAGTTATACAGGATAACTTATCTCATGCAGGCAGGCGGCTCATGGGCTTTTGTAGGACAAATCTCTTTAAAAGGTTAGAAAGCAGTGGTTATTCTTTTCTGGTATCATTATGCCGCCATATTCTGCGTAATTATATTTATGTTTATGCAATAGAGAATAATTTGCCCCTCCCCATTGGTCCTCAGGAAGCAAACATGCTGGATGAATTTTTGGATGATGTTGACTTAGATAATGAAGACTCAAACGAAGGCACAATTAAGATTTAAAAGAGATAAGAAGGCTATTACGCTCAGGCTAAAAAGATTTATAAATTATACGAGACCAGCTATCATAGCCGTTTTGACTGGATTCGAAGCGGTTTCTTTGAAGAATCACTGAAAAATGTATTAATCGATGATGGCAAAGAGATTTTGAAAATATTAAAGATTGGCAAGGACTGGAACCCGGATAATGACAGGCAATTAAACGCACTGTATGACCTCTGCACAAAAATACACCCAAAAGAAAAAATACTAATATTCACCCAATTTGCAGATACCGCATATTACTTATATGATGAACTGAAAAAGAGAAACATTAGTCAGATAGAATGTGTTACCGGTGGAAGTGAAGACCCCACAACCTATGCATATAGATTTAGCCCGATAAGCAATGACAAAAAAGAAATTGCAAATACCCCTGATGAGATAAGGGTTTTAATAACAACCGATGTTTTAAGCGAAGGTCAAAACTTACAGGATGGACATATCATCGTTAATTACGACCTGCCTTGGGCTATTATCCGGCTTATTCAGAGAGCAGGAAGGGTAGACAGGATTGGACAGAAGTCAGATAAAATCTTCTGCTATTCATTTTTTCCTGAAGAGGGTATAGAAAAAATTATAAAATTAAGAGGCAGACTGAGAAAAAGAATAGAGGAAAACGCTGAGGTGGTTGGTTCTGACGAGGTCTTCTTTGACGGCGATCCCGTAAAAATCCACGATTTTTACAACGAAAAACAAGGCATACTCGATGAGGAAGAGGACGTCGAAGTTGATCTGGCTTCATATGCCTATCAGATATGGAAAAATGCCACTGATGCTGACCCCACCCTTAAAAAGACAATACCCGATTTGCCGCATGTAATTTATGCTACGAAATCACTGAAACAAGAAGACGAGAAAAAGGATGAAGGTGTTATAGTTTACACAAGAACGGCCGACGATAACGATATTTTAGCATGGCTGAACAGAAAGGGTGAAATTATTACCCAGTCACAACTTACCATCCTGAGGGCAGCGGAATGCAGTTCCGATACCCCTCCGTTATTTAAATTGGATAATCATCACAAACTGGTGGAAAAAGGCATTGAACATATAATACAAGTCGAAAGCGCTATTGGCGGTCAATTGGGCAAAAAATCGAGCGCACGTTACAGGACATATATGCGGTTGAACCGCCATTATGAGGAATACAAAGTCACCTTATTTGTAAATGAAGCGCTTAAAAGAGCCATAGATGATATATATAAATTCCCGCTAAAAGAATTTGCCAGAGAAACATTAAACAGGCAATTAAAGGCGGGCATCTCCGATGAAGACTTGGCAAACCTGGTCGTATCATTAAGAGACGAAGATAAATTATGTAATACAAAAGAAGATGAGAAGACCTATAAAGAACCTCAAATTATTTGTTCTTTAGGATTGATTAAGGAATTAACCCACAAAAATCCCCCTTAACAAAGGGG
>Ga0209324_10000368_pt1 | contig 31342 bp, 21 predicted proteins | sample Rifsed19ft3_FD_184015 | JGI IMG/M metagenome (GOLD analysis project Ga0209324, IMG submission 184015) | Soil microbial communities from Rifle, Colorado, USA - sediment 19ft 3 (version 2) | ecosystem: Environmental > Terrestrial > Deep subsurface > Rock core/Sediment | place: Rifle, Colorado...
TTAAACCCGGTATCTACCTACGGCAGGACAAAGATGGAGGCCGAGAGGATAATCCTCGGCCGGGGCAACGCCATAAGCCTCCGGCTCGCCACGGTCTTCGGCGCATCGCCCCGGATGAGGCTCGATCTCCTCGTGAATGACTTTACGTACCGGGCGGTAAAGGACAGGTTCGTCGTCGTATTCGAGGGGCATTTCAAGAGGAACTATATCCACGTAAGGGACGTGGCCAGGGCCTTCGTGCACGCGATGGACAATTTCGAGGCGATGAGGGACAACGCCTACAACGTGGGCCTCTCTGACGCGAACCTCTCGAAGCTCGAGCTCTGCGCGGCCATAAAGGAGGAGGTCCCCTCCTTCGTCTACGTCGAGGCCCCCGTCGGCGAGGACCCTGACAAGAGGGATTACATCGTGTCGAACGAGAAGATAGAGAGGGCCGGGTTCAGGCCGATGCATACGTTGAGGCACGGAATAAGGGAGCTCGTGAAGGGATACCGCATGATAACCAACAGCAGGTTCGGCAATGTTTGAGTGCCCGAAGACATACGTGGCCGGGCACACCGGATTACTCGGCAGGGCGCTCCTGAGAAGGCTTAAGGAGAGGGGCTGCCTGAACCTCGTGACCAGGACAAGGGCAGAGCTCGACCTCACCTCCCAGGCCGCGGTCGAGATCTTCTTCGCGCGCGAGAGGCCGCAGATCGTCTTCATGGCGGCCGGCCTCACGGGCGGCATAGGCGCGAACATCAGTAGGCCCGCCGAGTTCCTTCACGTAAACCTCTCCATGCAGGTCAATGTCTTCGAGGCCGCGCGCAAGTACGGGGCCGAGACCCTTGTCTTCTACGGCTCATCATGCGTATACCCGGGGGGCATGGAGAGGCCGATCAGGGAAGACGACCTGCTCACAGGCCCCATCGAGGAGACGAGCGCGCCCTACGCCACGGCGAAGATCTCCGGCATCAGGGCGTGCAAGGCGTATAACAGCCAGTACGGGAAGACAAGGTACATCGCCCTTGTGCCGAATTCAATGTACGGGCCCTGGGACTCGTTCGACCCGGAGAACTCGCATGCGCTCGCGGCGTTGATAATGAAGGCCGTTGACGCGAAGGAACGGGGAGATGAGCCGCTGACGCTCTGGGGGACCGGAGGGCCCAGAAGGGAGTTCGTCTACTGCGACGACGTTGCCGACGCCTCCATCTTCGCCGTGGAGAACGCGGACAGGCTCGGCAATACCCATTACAACATAGGCACGGGCTCGGATATCTCGATAAAAGAGCTCGGGGAGATGATAGCGGGGGCAGCGGGCTACCGGGGGGAGATAAGGTGGGACAGCTCCAGGCCGGACGGCGCGAAAAGGAAGCTCCTCGACAGTTCAAGCATGGCCTCCCTCGGCTGGTCGGCCGCGGTCGGCCTTGAGGAAGGCATAAGGAGGACGCTCGAATGGTACATGGGATCGAAGGGGGAGAGGGCTTCGGGTTTCTGAGGGCAAAGGCCGATTGGGTGAGGCGGGAAACACTCAAGGTCCACGCCAGCGCCCAGGAGACGAGGATAGCCTCGTCCCTTTCATGCGTCGAGATATTCACGGTCCTCTACTACGGGGGGCTCTTGAGGCACAGGCCGCATGACCCCGCATGGGCCGGCAGGGACAGGCTCATCGTAAGCAAGGGGCACGGGGCCATATCGCTCTATCCCATCCTCGCGGACCTCGGCTTCTTCGACAAGGCCGAGCTCGGGCGCGTCTGCATGGCGGGCGGCCTTCTCGGGGGCATACCCGACCCGGGTGTGCCTGGTTTCGAGACAATAAACGGCTCGCTCGGCCACGGCCTCGGCGTTGGCGCGGGCATGGCCCTTGCCTTGAAGAGAAAGGGGATGGAAAACAGGGTCTTTGTGCTCACGGGCGACGGGGAGCTCAACGAGGGCTCTGTCTGGGAGGCGATGATGTTCGCCGGCCACCACGGTCTTGATAACCTCACGCTTATTATCGACGCGAACAGGGCGTGCATGCTGGATTTCTCGTCAAGGGTGCTTGACATGGAGCCGTTGGAGGCTAAGCTCAATGCGTTCGAATGGGAGGCGGCCACTGTCGACGGCCACGACGTAAGAGAGGTATCCGAGGCGCTCTCAGCCGCGAGCCATTCCCAATCGAGGCGGCCCTCGGCGATAATCGCAAGGACCGTCAAGGGCAAAGGGGCCGCCAGGCTCGAGGGCGACCCCTTGAGCCATGTAAGGAACCTGAGACCGGACGAAGTGGCGGAGATAATAGCCGGGATGGAAGCATGAGCGCGAAAAAAGGGGTGATGAGGGACGTATTCCTCGAGAGGCTCCACGGCCTCATGGGAGCGGATGAGAGGATATTCATCCTCTGCGCGGACTTCGGCTCGCCCGGGCTCGACGCCATAAGGCGGGACTTTCCGGAGAGGTTCATAAACGTCGGCATCGCCGAGCAGAACCTCATCAATATAGCCGCCGGTCTTGCGCTCGAAGGCTTCAAGGTATACGCCTACGCCATAGCGCCCTTCCTCACGATGAGGGCCTATGAGCAGATAAGGGTCAACCTCGCGCTGCAGGGGCAGAGGAAGAAGATGAACGTAAACCTCGTGGGCGTGGGGGCAGGACTCGGCTACGACGTGTCAGGCCCGACGCACCACTGCCTCGAGGACTTGGGGATAATGCGGATGCTGCCCAATATCTCGGTGATCTCGCCATCCGATTGGGAGACGGCGGGCCAGCTCGCTCATTATACGGCGGCCAATGACGGGGTAAAGTACCTGCGCTTCGACGGCAAGCCCGTAGACCGGATTTACGACGGCCCTGTAAGGATGGAGGATTGCTTTTCGGAGCTCAGAAGGGGCGGAGATATCTGCCTGGTATCGACCGGCTTTATGACGCACAGGGCCTCTGCCGCGGCATCGCTTCTGGAGAAGGACGGTATCCGGCCGGGGCTTATGGATGTATTCAGGCTCTCGCCCTTTGATACTGAAAGGTTTGTTGAGGCGGTAAAGGGCTACAGGACGGTCGTGACCCTGGAGGAAGGCTTTATCGGCAGGGGCGGGCTCGACACACTCGTCTTGGGCGCGCTGGCAGGGACCGGCGCCAGGATAATGAGCATGGGCTTTGAAGGCGGCTATGTATTTGAAATCGGGGACAGGGACTATCTCCACAGGCTCAAGGGGCTCGACCCCGAGGCAATAGCGGCGAGGGTCTCTCTGGCCCTCCAGGGGGCGTGAGGTGGGAATAGACGTGGCGCTCGTAAACCCCGGCGACAGGAAGGAGGCCTACCAGGAGCTCGGAGAGGGCTTCTCGGCAATAGAGCCGCCGTTCCTGGCGGCGTCGATGGCCTCATATCTGAAGGCTCTCGATTTGAGCGCCGCGGTAGTCGATTCCAACGCCCTTGATATCACTCCGGCAGAGACCGCGAAGATGGTAGGCGAGATGGACCCTCTTCTCGCCGTTGTAATGGTCTACGGACAGCAGCCCTCCGCCTCGACCCAGAACATGACGACCGCCGGGAAGATATGCAGGGCCTTGAAGGCGGAAGGCGTTTTGACCGCGATGGGCGGGCTGCACCCCTCGGCCCTTCCCGGGAGGACGATGAGGGAAGAGGCGGTTGACTTCGTCATCCAGGGCGAGGGCGCACATACGCTTAAGGGGCTTATACCGGCCCTCAAGGAGAGCTCCCGGCGGTTTGCCGGTATCCCCGGCCTCTGGTGGCGCGAAGGGGCCCAGATACGGCAGAACGCGGCGGCGCCTCTCATGACAGACCTCGACAGGGCGCTCCCCATAGCCGCGTGGGATGAGCTGCCGATGGATAAATACAGGGCTCACAACTGGCACTGCTTCGGCGATATCGGAGGCAGGTCTCCCTACGCGTCCATCTACACGTCCCTGGGCTGCCCGTGGTCATGCGTATTCTGCTGCATCAACGCGCCGTTTGGAAGGCCGGGCATAAGGTACAGGAGCCCGAGGCTCGTGATAGACGAGATAGCCCTTTTGCGCGAGAGGTACGGAGTCAAGAACCTGAAGATAATAGACGAGCTATTCGTGCTCGACGAACGCCATTACATGGCGATAGTAGACGGTTTGCTGGAGAGGGATTACGGGCTCAATATATGGGCGTACGCCAGGGTGGACACCGTCAAGAAGGAAACGCTCGGCAGGATGAAACGGGCTGGAGTCAACTGGCTCGCGCTCGGCATAGAGTCCGCCAGCCCCGATGTAAGGGACGGGGCTCGGAAGAGGATGAGGCAGAGGGACATAAAGGCCGTCGTCCGCTCGATACAGGACGAGGGCATAAGCGTCATCGGCAACTATATATTCGGCCTGCCCGAAGATAACCTCCGGACAATGGGGGAGACGCTTGAGCTTGCCATCGAGCTCGACTGCGAGTTCGCGAATTTCTACTGCGCCATGGCCTATCCCGGCTCCAGGCTCTACGAGATAGCGGTCGAAGGCGGCTGGGAGCTGCCAGAGGCATGGCACGGCTTCTCGCAGCACTCCTACGAGACGCGGCCCCTTCCGACAAGGCATATCCCGGCGGCAGAGGTGCTCTCGTTCAGGGACCGGGCGTTCCATGAGTACTTCGAGAACGCCCGCTACCTTGAATCGATGGAGAGGAGGTTCGGGCCCGAAGTCAGGGCGCACATATCGACAATGACCGCCATGAGGCTCAGGAGAAGGCTTCTGGAGAATGAACGCATCGGAGGTGCGAGGTGAAGAGGGCAAAGGCCGTATTTCTGGACAGGGACGGGGTTATAAACAGAAAGCTCAAGGGTGACTACGTAAAGGACTGGAGCGAGTTCGTTTTTATGCCGGGTGCGCGAAAGGCGGTGCAGCTCTTGAAGGAATCGGGCTTCATAACCGTGGTCGTCACCAACCAGAGGTGCATATCAAGGGGGGTTGCCACGCTCGAGAAGCTCACGGAGATACACACGAGGATGATAAGCGAGATAGTCCGATCGGGTGGCGCGATAGACGCCCTCTATTTCTGCCCCCATGACATAGACGAAGGCTGCGGCTGCAGGAAGCCGGCTCCCGGCATGGTCACCAGGGCCGTCAGGGACTTCGAGTCGAGGGGGATAAGGATAGACGCGGGGGAGAGCTACTTCATAGGCGACGAGGACAAGGACATGCTCGCCGGAAAGGCGGCCGGCCTCCGGACGATCAAGATAGGTTCAGGCAGGAAAGGCTCGGGCCACCCCATGGCCGACAGGCAGGCGCGAAGCCTCCTTCAGGCCGCGCGTCTGATCTGCTCATGATCCGAGGCCGCATCGCGTTAATTCCGGGCTTATTGTTGCTGCTCATTTCATGCGAGGCAAAGGCCTCGTGCGGCTTCACCGAGGCAGCGAGCTCTCCTGTCGTCGTCTACGGCAGGGAGGACGCCGCCAGGAGCATCCTGAACCTCGGGCTTGCCGGAGAGTATCCGTTCATCGTCTTCACTCATCTCCAGGACACCGAGGCGCTCGAAGAGCTGCTTTCAAAGGGCAGGGGGCGCATCGTGCTCGCGAACGGGGCAGAGGCCGGGAATATTGCCTGGCAAAGCACGCATCTTTTCTACGTCAATGGAGAGGAGAAAGAAGGCGCCGGACGGTTCGAAAGGGGCTTTTCCGTTGCCCCCGGAGAGTATCTTGTAAGGGCGGCGGCAGGTACAGAGGGCGGCGCGGACGCGGTGCTCAGGCTTGACGCAAAGGCGCTGCGCCTGAAAGACGGCTGCCTTGAAAAGAGGATAGCGCTCTCAGGCGGCAGGCACGCGATCTCAATCGAAGGGGCAGGCTGGTTCGAGGCCGCCGTCATAAAAAAGGCCGAAGAAGGCGCTGAAACCCTGCCGTGGATCAGCTTCAGGCGGATAAACCCGACGAGGTACATAGCCAACGTGAGCGGGGCGAGCGGGCCCTTTACCATCGTCCTCGGCGTTGCATACAACCGTAACTGGAAGGCGTTCATAAGAGGGGGAGAAAACGAAAGCGAGAGCGCCTCCGCCCTCCTCGGCAGATGGATGGAGAAAAGGAGCGAGGCAGGGGCGCACCTTCTCGTGAACGGCTACGCGAACGGCTGGGTGATCGAGCCCCGGGCAGCGGACTTCCAGATGGTAATAGAGTACGAGCCGCAGCAATACATCGAGGCAGGGCTCGCGGTATCGGCAGCGGCCTTCGCCATATCCGGCATTGTCCTCGTCATAAAGGGAAGGAAGAGGGGGTAGATGGAGTCAGCCCGGCTTACGCTTGAAAAGAGGCCATTTCTCAAGAGATCGCTTTCGCGCGCGGCATATCACGGCCTCATCGCGTGGGCGTCTTTAAGCCTCTCGTACTGCGCCTACAAGGCCTATGTGCGCTGGCTTACCTCTTCGTTCCCGGCCTGGCTGAAATGGGAGATAAAGTCCTCCTTCCCCCCGGCCATAGTCATCTTCGCCTCCATCTACCTCATCTATCACGTGAAGGCCCGGAAGGCGCGCCCCGGCGCGTGGGAGTACGCCGTGATGCTCCTGGCCTATGGCCTTTGCGCTAACCTTATGGCGTTCAATTATTCAACGCCGGTCGTGCTCGTGCTGAACGGTGCTCTTGTAATTACGGCGCTCCTCATCGCGCTGCTGCGGCTCTCTGAGCGTCTTCCGCCGCATCTCATGAGGGCGGCGGAGCGGCTCGGGATAGCGCCATGGATTACCCGTATAACTGCCGAATCAAGGAAGGCGGCCCTTTCATTCAACGAGAGCGCCTCGGGCACACCCTCAAGGCTCATAGCCGCGGGCACCGGCCTCGTTATCATTTGCACGCTCCTGATCGCCGCGAAGCAGCGCGCCGCGGCCGGGCACGCAGCCTCCATAGCGTGGCTCCTCCTGCTCACCGGCGTATCGATGAAGCTCGTCCGCTCTCTAAGGGACAGGGGAGAGGACTGAGGTGCCGGGGCCGCTCTTGAGAAGAATCCCCTTCGGGCCCCTTTACTTCTGCCTGCTCTCCGTGATCACGGTCATCTACGCATGGCCGCTCGCAACGGAGTTGAACAGCGCCTTCTTCGGCTTTCCAGGGGATTCGCTCTCGGGCATCTGGGGGCTCTGGTGGCTCGACCTGTCTACTTCTACCGGGCATCCCTTCCAGAAGGTCGATTATCTCGCGTATCCGTTCGGCTGGGACTTCTCGGACGCCCCGCTTCCGTACCTTTTCATCGCCGAGAGCTACGTCTTCGTGAAGCTCTTCGGCGATATGGTTGCCTTCAACCTGATGAAGCTTGCAAGCTTCCCGCTCCTTGGACTTACTGCCTTTTATTTCCTCCATTATCTTACAAAAGACCGCCTCGCGAGCGCGCTTTTCGGCGCGGCCTTCGCCTTCTCTCCATATCATACGGTCCACATGATGTCGCACTTCGCCAACCTCTACTGGCTGCCGCTCTGCCTTCTCTTCCTGCTTAAGTCGTTGAGGGAAGGCGGTTATCATAACGCCGCCCTCTTCGGCCTCTCATGGGGCCTCCTCGCGGTTGACAACGCCTACTTCGGCTTCTTTACCGCCCTCCTCATCCCGGTCTTCGTCCTGTTCCATCTCGACTCGATAAAGGGGCGGGGGCCACTTTACTGGGCAGGGGCCGGGGCGATCGCGGCAGCGGTCTTCTTTATAACGGTCATGCCCATGGCATGGCCTGCGATAAAGGCGAGCATCGCGCCCTCGCCCGGCGCTATTGGCGTTGAATCAAGAAGGCTCTCGGATCTCTTCATCTTCTCGGCGAAGCCGCTCGATTATCTGATGCCGTCCGTTCATAACCCCTTTTTAGGCGCTCTCGTGCCGGATCTCGGCACAGGCCCTTTAAAGGGGCACAGGTATACCGAGCATACGCTCTATCTGGGCTATACGGTGATCGCGCTTGCGGCGATTGCGCTCCGCAGGGGCCTCAAGGCGGGCGGGGCCCTGAGGCGCGACGCGCTCCTGTTCGTCTCAACGGCCCTTTTCATGATGCTCATCTCGGCTCCGCCCTTCATACCGCTGGGCAGCTTCGAGATAGACACAGAGCTGCGCACCGTGACAGCCGAGCACAGGATACTGCTGCCGCAGTACGTGCTCTTCAAGATATTCCCCCTGATACGCGTCTACTCCAGGGCAGGCGCCGTAGCCATGCTCGCCTTTATCGCGCTGGCGGCGACAGGCTTCACCTTTTTCCGCGCGGGCCGGGGCAAGGCCTTCCTTATCGTCGCGCTCTTGCTGGCCGTCGAGTTCACAGAGCTGCCGGGGTTCAGGATAACGAGGCCTGCAGAGCCAGAGGTATACAGATGGCTTGCCAGGCAGGCCGGGCAGTTCGCCATAGCCGAGTATCCCTTCGGCAGGGCCGACGACCCTTATACGACCTACGAGTACATGTTCCACCAGAGGACGCACGGAAAGCGGCTCGTCAATACGCCGGCGAGCGGCAGCCTCCCGGCTGACTTCGAGTCGAAGATAAGGGAGATCGATAAGGCGGGCGCTATCGAGGCGCTCTCAGGGGCGGGCGTCAGGTACGTAGTCATACACAGGGACAAGTACAGGGCCGGGAACGAATATGCCGCGCTCGACTGGGTGACAAGGCCGCCGGAGGAAAAGATCTTCCCGCCTGAGTGGGGCCCCTCGCCGAAGGTGCCTGGGCTCAGGCCCGTACTGACGTCAGGAGATGACGAGATCTACGAGCTGCCGGGCCTGGATTGACAGCCGGGATTTCGGCGGTAAGCTTGAATGAAGGCATGTACCTTTATTCAGGAGGCTGCCAGTGCGGCAGAACGGCTTTGTCAGCGACGGCTATGACGGCGAGGCGATAGGCAGGCTCGTCAATGGCGGCGCCTCGTCAAGGGCCCTTGTGGTGGCCGCGCACCCCGACGACGAGGCCATAGGCGCGGGCGCCCTCCTCAAATACCTTTCCAACGCGGCATTCATCCATGTGACAGACGGAGCGGCAAGGAACATGCGCGCCGCCGTCGCGAGGGGCTTTCAGACAAGGGAGGCCTATGCGGGGGCGAGGCGCGGTGAGCTACTGCGGGCTCTCAACCAGATGCGCTCGGCCCCGGTCGAGCTCATTGAGTTCGGCATAGCGGACCTCGAGGCCAGCTACAACCTCGTGGAGGCCAGCCTCAGGACGCTCGACGCCATAAAACGCCTCAGGCCGGACGCCGTCTTCGTCCATCCTTACGAGGGGGGGCATCCTGACCACGACGCCGCCGCGTTCTCGGCGCGCGCGGCAGTCGAACTCATGCGGCAGGAGGGAGAGAAGCCGCCGGCGCTCGTCGAGTTCACCTCTTACCACGCGCGCGGCCACAGGGGCATGGCCACGTCCTCTTTTCTCCCGGGTACAGCCCCGGAGGTGGAGGTCAGGCTCACGGATGACGAGCGCGCCTTCAAGATCGAGATGTTCAGCTGCTACGCGACCCAGAGGAACGCGCTCAGGCAGTTCGAGGTGCTCCTCGAGAGGTTCAGGCGCGCGCCCATCTATGATTTCACGAGGCCGGCGCACCCTGGCCGTCTCTTCTACCAGAACTTCGAGTGGGGCCTGCCGTGGCAGAAATGGCGCGCCCTTGTCCGGAAGGCGATCTCAAGGCTCGGCCTTCTCAACGGGCCGCGCGTGGGCCAGGACAGGGCCGGCATCTGGCGAAAAAATTCTTTGAAAATTTTTTTTACCGTACGTTGACAAAGCGAAAAGTTGCATTACAGTTAGTCAGAAGCTAACAGGGCCGCCTTTACAGGGGCGGCCCCTTGCCGTAAAGACCTTTCCCATTATCCGTAAGACGTAAATCTGAAAAAAGAGGGCAACGGCCCGCAGGGAGCGGTCTGCCTGCTCCCGGGCTTATCGCTGATGGTGCATCTTAAACTGTCGTCAGGGTGGGGCCATGCGGGTCTTCAAGGGGAAAATCTCGGTGATAATGCCCGCGTTCAACGAGGGGCATCACATATATGAGAACCTCCGCGAGACCCACGGCGTCTTTTGCAGGTCGGGCCGCTCCTTCGAGATTATCCTCGTCGACGACGGCAGTCTTGACGAGACCTCTGCCGAGGCCAGGAGGGCCGCCGCGGACTTCGGCCGTATAGTCACGCTCCGCCTTGACAGGAACAGGGGCAAGGGCAACGCGCTCAAGGAAGGCTTCAGGATGGCCAAGGGGGATTTCGTCATATTCCTCGACGCCGACCTCGACCTCCATCCCGGCCAGATCAAAGGCCTCTTCAGGGCCATGAGGGACGAGAAGGCCGACGTCATGATCGGATCAAAGCACCACCCTGACTCGAGCCTCGCTTACCCGCTGCGCAGGAAGGTGATGAGCAGGATATACGCGGCCGTATTGAAGTCGCTCTTCGGGCTGCCGCTGCGCGATACGCAGACAGGGCTCAAGATATTCACCCGCGCCTCCCTCGAGAAGGCATTCCCGAAGGTGCTCTGCGACAGGTACGCCTTCGACGTAGAGCTCCTGGCCCGCGCGCACGAGGCCGGCTTCAGGGTCGCCGAGGCCCCCGTAGTGCTGAACTTCAGGAGGGAGGTGCGCTGGGGAAGGATAAGGGCGACGGACGTTGTGAGGATGGGGCTCGACACGCTCGCCATATTCATGAGGCTCCAGGCGACGAGGCGCTCTGCCCCCGAAGTCCCGCCCATGCACGCGGGCCATGCGGCCAGGCTGAACCGTTCGCGATGATAGTTGAAAAAGCCGGGGACGGGCTTTTTCAACATCCAGTAGAGAAGGAGGCCGTTGCCGGAAGATGAGGCCATTCGTATCGATCATAATACCGGTAAAAGAGGTAAATCTCGACATCAGGGAGTCCATGCCCCATATCCTCGCCCTTGATTATAGGGACTTCGAGGTGATCATATTCCCTGATTCGGAATCAGGGGAATCCTTCCCGAGGACGCGCATAATCCCGACAGGCCCAGTGGGCCCGGCCGAGAAGAGGGACCTCGCCCTCAAGTACGCGAAGGGCGAGATACTGGCCTTCCTCGACGACGACGCGTATCCGAGGCGCGACTGGCTCAAGAAGGCTGTCAGGCATTTCAGGAACAGGGAGGTCGCCGCGGTAGGCGGGCCTGCCGTGACGCCCGAGCACGACTCTGTCTGGCAGAAGGCCTCGGGCCGCGTCTTCTCGTCGTGGCTCGCGAGCGGAAGGAACGGCTACAGGTACCTGCCGCGGGAAGGCAGAGAGGTCGACGACTTCCCGACAGTAAACCTCATCGTCAGAAGGAGCCACTTCGAGCAGGTCGGCGGCTTCGATACCGCCTACTGGCCCGGCGAGGACACGAAGCTCTGCCTCGACATCACGAAAAAGCTGGGCAAGAAGATAATCTACGACCCGGACGTATTCGTATTCCACCACAGGAGGCCCCTTTTCCTCGAGCACCTCAAACAGGTCGGCAGGTACGCCTTCCACAGGGGCTATTTCGCCAGGGTCCTGCCGGATACGTCCTTGAGGCCCTCGTACTTCGTGCCGAGCCTCTTTGTGCTCTGGCTCGTCCTGGGCGGGCCTGTCTCGATGCTCAACGGCTCGTTCCTGCCGGTTTACCTCGCTCTGGGCGCCCTCTATCTCCTCCTTCTCGCGTCAGAGTCCGTGCTCATAAGCATCAGGGAGAAGGACCCTGTCGTCGGCGCGCTCTCGGCGCCGGGCATCCTCTTTACGCACCTTGTCTATGGATTGAGGTTCATACAGGGGCTCGCGTCGAAAGGCAGAAGATGAAGATATCTATTTCCTATCCGCCTCTCAAAGGCGCCGGCGTGCCGCTCCTCGGCCAGAACCGGCAGTTCCAGTGGTTCAGGAATCCCACCTACATATATCCGATGGTCCCTGCCAGCGCCGCCACGCTCCTGAAGAGAGAGGGATTCGACGTGCTCTGGGACGACGCCATAGCCGAGGGCATGACCTTCGATCAGTGGCTCACGAGGATAAAGCGAGAGAAGCCCGATCTCATAGCCATCGAGACCAAGACGCCCGTGGTGAAGAGGCACTGGGGCATAATCAATACAATCAAGGCGGCCGCCTGTGAGCTCTCATGGGAGCCCAGGGTCGTCCTCATGGGCGACCACGTCACGGCCATGCCAGAGGAGTCGCTCAACAACTCGCTTGTCGATTTCGTCATAGCCGGAGGGGATTACGATTTCCTTCTCCTGTCCTTGTGCAAGGCGCTCTCCTCGAAAGCGGATATCCCGGCCCTTGAGCCCGGCATCTGGCAGAAGAAGGGGCACAGGGCCGTCAACTCGGCAGGGAAGAGGGTAAAGCACGACCTCGACTCCCTGCCGTTCATAGACAGGGACCTCACGAGATGGCAGCTCTACAGCGAGAGGAACGGCAACTTCAAGCGCCGTCCGGGCGCCTACACCATGGCCGGGCGCGACTGCTGGTGGGGCAGGTGCAGCTTCTGCTCTTGGACGACCATGTACCCGGGCAAGGACTTCAGGAGCGTGGCTCCCGAGAGGCTCCTCGACGAGGTCGGCATGCTCATCGACAGGTACGGCATTAGAGAGGTCTTTGACGACAGCGGCACCTTCCCGGCATGCGAATGGCTCGAGGCCTTCTGCAAGGGCATGATACGCCGCAAGTACAACAGGCGCATATACATGGGCTGCAACATGAGAATAAACGCCCTCGGCAAATCAGAGTACGAGCTAATGGCAAGGGCGGGCTTCAGGTTCGTGCTCTTCGGCCTGGAGTCAGTGAACCAGTCGACGCTGAACAGGCTGGGCAAGGGGCTGAAGGTAGAGCAGATAATAAACGGCTTCAGGATGGCGAAGGAGGCGGGGCTTGAGCCCCATGTCACTGCCATGATCGGATATCCCTGGGAGACGAAGGAGGACGCGGGGGAGACCATAGCCTTCGCAAGGGAGATGTTCAGGAAGGGCTATATCGACACGCTCCAGGCGACCATCGTGGTGCCTTATCCCGGCACGCCGCTCTTCGAGGAGGCCAGGAAGAAGGGCTGGCTCACAACCGAGGACTGGGACAGGTACGACATGAGGGGCTCTGTCTGGCAGAGCCCGGTATCGGATGCGGACGTGAAGGGGCTCACCAAGGGGCTCTACAAGGCGGCATTGAGCCCCCGATTCATAACGAGGAAGATACTGAAGGTCAGGAGCGTGGACGACCTGAAGTTCCTCTTCATGGCCGGACTGAAGCTCATGGGCCACCTCTCTGATTTCAGCGCGGGCGCGAAAAAGACAGCCGCCTGCAGGGAGTAGCGGATGCAAAGAGCGCTGCCATTCATCTCGGTCGTCATCCCCACGCTCAATTCAGCGAGGACTCTGAGGGAGTGCCTTGAGAGCGTCTGCGCGCAAGAGTACCCGGCCGAACGGCTCGAGGTCGTCATCGCGGACGGCGGCTCTGTTGACGCTACCATCGACATCATAAAGCTCGTCGGCTCGCGCACGGCCTTTGGCGTGAAGGCCGTGCCGAATCCGCTTAAGACAGGCGAGGCCGGCAAGGCAGCCGGGCTTAAATACGCCAGGGGAGAGCTTGTCGCCTTCATAGATTCCGACAACGTGCTGCCTGACAGGGGATGGATGAGGCGCATGATAGAGCCCTTCGATGACCCGGAGGTCGCGGCCGCAGAGCCGCTCGAGTACGTCTGCAGGCCCGAGGACGGCTACATAACCCGGTACTGCGCATACCTGGGCATGAACGACCCGCTCTGCCTGTTTCTGGGCAACTACGACAGGTACTCTGCAGTGACGGGCAAGTGGACCGGCATGCCCTATTTCGCCGAGGACGCAGGTCCCTGGTTCAAGTTGAAGCTCGACTCCCGCCGCCTCCCGACCATGGGCGCGAACGGCTTCATAATAAGGAAAGAGGCGCTGGAGGGCTGCGGTATCGGCGACTATCTCTTTGACATAGACGTGGTATTCGAGCTCATAAGGTCGAGGCCCGGCGCAAGGTTCGCCAAGGTCAAGACCGGCATAATACATATCTTCTCTGGAAGCGTGCGCACCTTCATGAGAAAGCAGATGAGGCGCGTAAGGGACTACCGCCACTACAGCTCTCTGGGCTTGAGGAAGTACCCCTGGAAGGGCGTAGACACAATGGCGGTCATCCGTTTCATCGTCTCGTGCCTCGTCGTCTTCCCCCTCCTGTTCCAGGGCGCGAAGGGCTACATGAGAAGGCCGACGGGCGCGTGGCTATTTCATCCCGTGGCATGCTGGCTTACGCTCGGCGTCTACGGCTTCGGGGCCATAAGGGGCCTTCTCGGGGGCGAGCTTAAAAGAGAGGGCTGGAGCCAGTAGAGATGGAGATCCACATTGTCGCGAACGCCGCGCTCGGGGACTCTCTGAGCGGCGGGGACCGCATATTCATCGAATGCGCGAGGAGATGGGCGGGGCGTGGCCACAGGGTCTTTGTCTATGTCTGGGAAGAGGGCCTCGAGATGTGCCGTAGAAACAGGCTTGAAGGCGTCGAGTTCGTGCTCTGGAGCGCGGCAAGGTTCAAGAAATACGGCTTTGCCGCGAATTACCTGATGAGGACCTTCACCGGCCTCTTTGCCGCGTTGAAGCTCAAGCCGGGCAGGGGCCCGGCTGTAGTATATTCGGCATCTGATTTCTGGCCTGATTCCATCCCGGCATTCCTGATGAGCCTGAAGCTCAAGGCCTCCTGGGCCGCCGGCTTCTACCTCTTTGCCCCCGGCCCGTTCAAGGGCTTCAGCGGCACTCCCCGGATAAAAGACCTCCTCTATTACCTCCACCAGAGGCCGATCCGCGCGCTTGTGAAAAGCAAGGCCCGCTTTGTCTTCGTCACGTGCGAGGACGACAGGGAGGCCTTTATAAAGGCGGGCCGCGCCCCCGGAGATGTCTTCACGGTAAGGGGCGGCGTGGACGCGAAGGCGCCTCAAAAGTCCAGGGAGGGACTGCATAAGGACTACGACGCCTGCTTCGTGGGAAGGTTCCATCCGCAGAAGGGAGTGCTCGAGCTTGTCTCCATCTGGGAAGAGGTCGTCAAGAGGCGCAAGGGCGCGAGGCTCGCGGTAATAGGCTCTGATTCGGCTGAATACAGAAGGCAGGTCGAGAATGCGATAGCCTCAAAGGGCCTTGAGAGGTCGATAGACCTCCTGGGCTTCATGGACGCGGAGGAGAAATACGAAATCTTCCGGAGGAGCCGCGTCATCGTGCACCCTGCCGTATACGACAGCGGAGGCATGGCCGCGTGCGAGGGCATGGCGTGGGGACTCCCGGCAGTCGGCTTCGACCTGCCGGCATTGAGGAGGTATTATCCAAAGGGCATGCTCAAGGCCCCCGCCGGCAGGCTCGATACCTTCGGCGAGCTGATATTGGAGCTGCTCGAGGACGATTGCCTCTATGAAAAGACGAGTGCAGAGGCAATATCTCTCGCCATGGAATGGGACTGGGACGCGCGAGCCGGCGAGATACTCCTTTTCCTGGAGAAGAGGCAGGCTGAGACCGCGGCAAAAGAGGGCATGGCGTGGGAAAGGTCATAAACAACACATTCTGGATACTCTCCGCGAGCGCCTTCAACAAGCTATCGAGCATAATACTGGTCGCAGTCCTCTCGCGCTATCTCGGGGCAGCGGATTTCGGCAGGTTCTCCTTCGCCTTCTTCTATGTCGCGCTCTTTTCCGCGATAGCGGAGCTCGGCATGACGCCGGTATTGATAAGGCTCCTCAGGACAGAGCCCGGCCTCTCAGGGGAGATATTCCTGAAGGGCGCGCTCATGGGCCTCTCGGCTACCCTCTTCGCGGCTGGCCTTGCCGTTGCCTCGGCCTTCGCGTTGGGCTTCGACGGCGAAATGACAACGCTCGTCATGATAGCCTCTCTTGGCCTTCTCATCTCGTTCAGGGACGTGACATTCAGGTGGTTCCTGGAGGTGCCCTTCAGGGCGGGCCTCAGGATGCGCCTGCCCGCGCTCCTCGGCATGGGCTCAGAGATGCTCGGGCTCCTGGGCGTGGCGGCGGCCGTGGCGCTCGGCAAGGGCCTCGAGACCGTGCTCGCGCTCTATGTCCTCGCCAACCTGCCCGGCTTCGCCTTCCTTGCCGCGGCGTCCTGGCAACAGGCAAGGCCCTGCTGGGGGAGAAATGTCCCGTTGCGCTCAATACTGAAGGAGGCCTTTCCGATAGGCGCGTCGAACACGATAAACACGGCATATCTGATGCTCGGCCCCCTGGCGATCTATCTCTTCGGCAGCATGGAGGAGATGGGCTACTACGCGCTGGCCTTCAGGATAACCACGTCCTTGAGGATAATACCCGAGGCGCTCATGCATTCGGTCTATCCGCTCCTTGCCGCTTCAAGCGGAGCCCGGCAGGCCTCCGTGCTCTTCTCCCGGAGCTTCGGCGCGGTCTCGCTCATGGCCCTGCCCCTGGCCCTGGGCACGATGGCGGTTGCCGGCCCTGTCGCGCTCATCCTCGGCGGGGCTGGTTTCGCTCCCGCGGCGGAAGCGATAAAGGTGCTCATATGGGCGACGGCCTTCGCCTTCATCAATACCTGCTCAAGGTTCACCTTCAACGCCGTGGAGCTCGGCAGGCTGAACCTCATCTCTTCAACGGGCATGCTGATGGTATCCGCCGGCCTCTCGTTCACGCTCATACCCCTCTGGGGGCTTGCCGGCGCGGCGTGGTCTCTCGCGGCTGCCGAAGGCTTCGGTCTTATCGTCAATATCCTGCTCCTGACGCGCAGGGGGCTCGCGCTACCGATAGGATTTGTCTCAAGGTGCATTGTAGCCGCCGCATGCATGCTCGCGTGCATATACCTCTTCCCCAACGCGGTCCTTCAGGTCGTCATGGGCCTTGCCGTCTACGGGGCGGCGGCCTCTCTGATGACGGGGATAAGGCCGGTAGAGATAATAAGGCAGATGACAGGCAGATAAAGTCAGGCTGTTACGAGGAAGGCTGCTGGAAACGGGTCGAGCACGGCCCCGGCCTCGACAGGGCCGGAGAAGACGAACGTCTTTCCCGTAAACGCGTCCTTGAGGCTTACTCCCTGAAGCCCTTCCGGCACAACCAGATCGGTTCCAGCCCAGAGCTCTCCCGCTGGCCAGTTCCGCTCGGCTACGACACCTGACAGGAAGCGGGGCGCGACGGCAACCGCCGCCTCTTTCTCCAGGACCCGGCCAAAGGCGATGAGGTTTCGCCTGAGAGCGCCCCTTGTCTCGATCGGCACATATGCGCCGTCCCTGAAGAGCGCCGCCCTCGAGCGCCTCGCGGCAAGCGCCGCGTGCGTGGCAAAGAGCTTTACGCGTCCGTCCTCGGGTGATGACAGGAGCCCGTCGATGAGCCTTGTCCGGTCCGTATTCATCCCCGCGCGGATGGCGCGGAGCATATCCATCCTCTTCGCGAAGTCAACGGGGCGGCGGTTGTCGGGGTCTACGAGGCTCAGGTCCCATAGCTCCGTGCCCTGGTAGAAGTCCGCAACACCGGGAGCGGCCGCCTTTATGACGAGCTGGGAGAGCGAGTTCAGCATCCCGTACCAGGCGACCTTCTTCTGAAAGGGCAGGAACTCTTTCAGAAATTGGTTGTCCGGAGAGTCCCTCAGCAGGCCTTCTATGAACCCGATGAACGCGTCTTCATATTCCTTGTCCGGCCTGAGCCAGGCCGTATGTATCTTGGCCTCGCGCACCGCCTTTATCGCGAATGCCTTTATGCGCCCGCGGTACTCTTCCGTCGCCCCCGCGAAGGGGAAGGTCCCGATGAGCGTCTGATAGAGGAAGTACTCGTCGTTCCTGTCCGGCACGCTCATCTCGCCGGCCTTGCCCTTTCTCCGCCGGTTCAGAGCGCTCCACTTCTTAAGGGCCGCCTCCCATTCGCCGGGCATCTCGGAGAGGACGTTTATCCTCGCCCTCGCGTCCTCGCCGCGCTTCGTGTCGTGCGTGGATGTGGCGTTCATGGAATAGGGCCTCAGGTCCGCCGTTCCCCTCATCCTTGAGTGGAAGTCCTCGAGCGGGAGGCCGAACCTGCCCGGCGAGCCGCCGACCTCGTTCAAGGATATGAGCCTGTTGTAGACGTAGAAGAGCGTGTCCTCTATGCCCTTTGCCATGAGCGGGCCGGTGAACTGCTGGAACCTCATCACGAACCTGAGCCACTCGTCCTTCTCTTCATCGCTCAGGTACTCCCTGTAATTGAGGGTCAGCACCTTCTCTATGAACGTGAGCTCGTTCAGGAGGTCCGGCCTTCCGGCGATGGCCCTGTATACCGCGTCCTTTATATGCCTGATATCGGAATCCGTAATCGATTCGGCGCAGATGTAGGTCCTGTAGACCGGGAACGCGGCCATGACCTCGACTATTGCGCTCCTTAGGCCGGGGAGGGTTATGTCGCTGCCGTACCTGTCGCTCATGAGCGTGAGCTTCAGCATCTGGGCGAGGTTCCCGACGTCGCTCATCATGTCCATCTCGGTTATGAGCTTCTTCTTCTCGTGGAAGAGCGCCGGGTAGGCGGCCCTGAGCCCGGTGAAGGCGGCGTATATCCGCGTGAACCGCGCCTCGTTGCCGGTGTCGCAGAATATGCCGTTGAGGGCGCTGAGGAAGTCGTACCCCGTAGTGCCTTCGACAGGCCAGGCGCGCGGGATCTCTTCGCCTGGCCCGAGTATCTTCTCGACGGCTATATAGGCGTCCCCGGCCCTCTCGCGCAGCCTGTTGAGGTATTTCAACGGGTTCTGCAGGCCGTCGATATGGTCCACCCTTATGCCGGTCACCCCGCTGCCCATGAGCTTCAGGAGGAGCGCGTGCGTACCGTCGAATACGCGCTCGTCGCCGGTACGGAGCGTAATGAGCCCGTTGATATTGAAGAAGCGCCTGTAGTTTATCTCCTCCGCCGCGACCTTCCAGAAAGAGAGCTTGAAGAACTGCTCGGAGAGGAGCCTGTCGAGGAGGTTGAAGCTCTCAGGCTCTCCCGGAGAGCCGTTGAAGGCGGCGAGGCTCTCGTCGATATGCCTTCTTATGTCGGGGTTTTTCGTATAGAGCTCCCAGAGCATCCTCTTTACGAACGTCACCTGGTCATGAAGCTCTTCGCTCTCGCTCGTCAGCGAGAGGTTCTTCAAGACGTAGAGTATGCCCAGGAGCTTTATGTAGTCCGGGTGCTCCCTGCCGAGGCGCGCGGCGAGCCCCTTCATGCCGAGGGTCAGAAACGAGGTGTATGATTCGACCCTCAGTGGGAAAGAGATGCCGTAGTAGCCGGCCTTGAGGCCTTCCTCGCTGTAGCGGAGCCTTATCTCCCCGGCCTCGAGCGCCTCGCCGTATATCCTGCCGAGGAACGGGGCGAGGACCTTGTCCTTTATCCCCTCGTACGGATGTTCCCACTCGATATCGAAGAATCCTATGTACCTCGAGCTCCGCCCCTTCTCGAGCACGTCCATGAGAAGTGCGTTCGAGCTGTCGTAGGCCATGTGGTTCGGCACGAAGTCCTGCACCCAGCCCATGTCGAGGGATGCGAGCCTCTCAAGGAGCCCTTCGAGCTCTTCAAGGGTGCCGGCCTCGGGGTTTATCGCGTTATGGTCTATGATGTCGTAGCCGTGCGGGCTGCCCTTGCGGGACTTGAAGACAGGGGAGGCGTAGATGTCCGATATGCCGAGAATATAAAGGTAGTCGACTACGCCGGAGGCGTGTTCAAGGCCGAAGGCGGAGTTGATCTGCAGCCTGTAGGTCGACGAGGGTACCCTCATCACCAGGCCCTGACATGGAAATAGTTGCCGAGGTCTATGAAGACCCCGGTCCACCTCCTTGACGCCTCGTCGCCTTCCACGGACTTCTTCCTGGCCTCCGGCAGGGCCTTTTTGCCGAGGGCGAAATACAGGTTCTGCGCCTTCCAGAGGTTGAGCTTTACGGGGGCGGCGCGCAGGAGCTTCAAGACGTCGCGGAGCCTTTCGAGCTCTGTAAGCCTCGCCGAATCCGAGCTTATCTCCTCCATGCGCGCCGTTATCCAGTGGCTTGCCACGTATCCTATCGCCTCGGAGTCTATGGGTACCTGGAGGTCCCGCAGCTTGCCTATGATGCCCTCGAGCTCCCCGAGGTCGAGATCAGGCCTCTTGAGAAGCTCCTTGAGGTCGAGGTTCAATATGAACTCCGCCGGAAAGCCCAACTGCCTGGGCAGAGGTATGCCGAGCTTCCTCAGGAGCTCCATTGTCCCGTAATGGTCCTCGAAGACGCGCCTGTGAAAGGCCTCGATGTCATTGTTGGTCGCAAGGAGCATCTCGTTTGTGATCTTCCTCTGCTCGTCCCTGAACAGGTGCCAGAGCGTATAGCTGCCCGTCCCGAAGTGGCTGTCCATGAGCCTTATGACGCCGGGTATCTCTCCCCCGTTGAAGGCGGCCTTCAATTCGGTCCGGGCACGGGCGAACTCCTCCTCTGTCCCGGAGAACATCACGCCGCAGTGCATGCTCACCTCTCCGAGGTGCAGGACGGCAAAGGAGATTGACGCCTCCTCCCAGGTGACCTTGGAGTATATCCTTGTCCTGCCGATGGAGAGCTTGTGCTGTCCCGCCTCTATCTTCTCGTAGAAATCGTTTTCGGCCTTGAAGGAGAATATCTCGGCGTTCCCGCTGTACTCCCTGAAGAGCGAGGAGATCGCGTGGTGCGCGCCCACCCTCAGGAGGTCCACCTTCGCGGTTTTGACAAAGAGGTTGTAGGGCCTGCGCGCGTTGCCGTAGACGTTGCTCGGCGCGGCCTCGAGCCGTATCTCGAATTCCCCTTCCAGGGCCACGCCCGCGGCCTCTTCCGCGAGCTGCAGCGCCCGCGAGGCGTACATCATTACCTGGACGCCCTCTATCCCGGAGACCTCGTCGAAGAACCAGCCGCAGCTCGAGTACATAAGGAGGGCGTTCCGCTGCATGCTCAAGAGCTTCAACGCCCTTATCCGCTCATCCTTCGAGAGCGCTCTTTTCGCGTGCCTTTCAAAAAAGGCGTCTATATTCTCGATTGACCTGTCGTTGATGACTTCTATGTAGTCGTCCCGGGCCTCCCAGGGGTCAGAGAGGTACTCTCCCGCCGTGTTCTCGAATATCGGGGAGAGCGCATCGCGGAGCCAGTCAAAGGCATGCCTCAGGGGCCCCCTCCACGCCTGGTTCCAGTCCGGGTATCCGCCCGAGGAGCAGCCGCAGCCGGCCCTCCATCGCTCTATGCCGTGTATGCAGCTCCACGACGAGTTGTCGTGTATCTCGACGAGGTTCTCCGGCGGGAACTTCGAGAGGAACTCGGCGTAGTTGGTGAGCCTGGCGAGCCCCTGCGACTCTATGAAATAGAGGCAGTACGAGAGCGCCATGTCGCCGTGCCTGTGGTGGTGGCCGTAGGACTCCCCGTCGGTCGCTATGTGCGCGAGGGCGGCGTTCCTGTTATCCGCCGGGAACGCGCCGGCGAGCCTCTTGGCGAAGCCCTCGCCGTTGTCAAGCAGGCGGCCGAAGCCGACCTCCTGGGAGATCTCGCCGTTGTAGAAGAACAGGGCTATGGACCTGCCCGAGGGCAGGTGGCAGAGGTACGGGACCGTCGTGTCTATGCCCTCGTTGGCGGCGTCCTTCCACCGCGCGCCCTTCTGGTTCTTTTTGAAGCGCCTGGCCTGCCTTGGGGCGAGTATGGTGAACTTCATGCCGAGCCCGGAGAGGACCTCGAGCGTTTCTATGTCAACGGCCGTCTCGGGAAGCCACATGCCCTCGGGCGCCCTGCCGAAGCGGTACTTGAAGTCCCTGATGCCCCAGAGGGCCTGGGTCACCTTGTCGCGCCTGCTGGCGAGCGGCATTATCATGTGGTTGTAGACCTGCGCCATCGCCGAGCCGTGGCCCGAGAAGAGCTCAGAGCTCATCCTGTCGGCCTCGATGATGTTTCTGTAGACGTCGGGGCTGTCCTTGCTCATGTTATAGAGGAGCGTCGGGCCGAAGTTGTAGCTTATCCGGGAATAGTTGTTGACGATGTCTATTATCTTCGAGTCAGGGCCCAGGATGCGGGCCGCGGTGTTTGGCGCGTAGCACTCGGCTGTTATCCGCCGGTTCCAGTCATGGTAAGGGTAGGCCGAGTCCTGCAGCTCTATGCGCTCGAGCCAGGGGTTCTCCCTCGGGGGCTGGTAGAAGTGCCCGTGTATGCAGATGTATCTCTCCACTCAGGGCTCCTTCAAGTAGAGGGCGAAACTCAACGGGTTCATCTCAAGGTCTTTTTCCGTCTCCGAGACCCCGGGCAAAGAAGAGCCCGGCCCGTCCCATTCTGTCCCTGACGAGTCGAGCGACAGAAGCCATTTGCCGGCGGGAAGGGGGTAGCCGACGCGCACCCGTTCCCTGCTGAAGTTGAAGGCGGCTAAGGCGCCGCTCTCTTCCCTGCTCCTTGAAAGGAGGACTACCGGCTCGTCATCCAGGCACCAGGCGTCAAGGACGCCGTCTCCTGATATAGCGAGGGCCTTTACCTCGCGCCTCAGGCGTACGAGCGTCCGGTAGAGGTTAAGGAGCATATTGTTCCTCCTGCCCTCTCTCGCGCCCCAGTTTAATTTGGACGAATGGAAGGTATCAGGGCTCTCCGGGGCAGGAGGCTCCGTCTTCCGGTTGAACTCGCCGAACTCCTTCTTCCTTCCCTCCCGTATCGCATCCGTGAGGCAGCTATCGCTGTGGCTTACGAAATAGAGGAACGGTGCTTCCTCGCCGTACTCCTCGCCCATGAAGATAAGGGGGATGAAGGGCGAGAGGAGCAGGACGCCGGCGGAGAGCTTGAGCCCCTCAAAGGTCGTGAGGATAGGGAGCCTCTCGCCAAGGGGCCTGTTCCCGACCTGGTCGTGGTTCTGGGCAAAGACTATGAAGCGCTCCCTGGGCAGGTGGGCCGAGGGCGAGCCGAAGGAGCGTTGCCTGTATGCCGAATACTGCCCGGTGTATACATAGCCTTCCCTCAGGGACTTGACCAGATGTGAGGCTGTGCCGAAGTCCGCGTAATAGCCTTCGCGCTCGCCCGTTATGAGGGCGTGGACCGAGTGGTGGAAGTCGTCGCACCAGTGGGCGTCGAGCCCGTAGGCGTACTCGCCGGAGCATACGACCTTCGTGTCGTTGAGGTCGGATTCGGCGAAGAGGTAGAAGGCCCGCCCCTTTTCGAAAGAGTATCTTGCGACCTTTTTTCTGAGAGCACGGAGAAACGGGTTCGCGCTCATGTCGATTATCGCGTGCACCGCGTCGAGCCTGAGGCCGTCGAGATGATAGTTCTCGAACCAGTGGAGCGCGTTCTCGAAGAAGAATTCCCGCACCTGGTCGCTCTGCGGCCCGTCGAAGTTCAATGCCGCGCCCCAGGGCGTTGAGTATCTGTCCGTGAAATACGGCCCGAATTCGGAGATGTAGCTGCCCTCCGGGCCGAAGTGGTTATAGACGACGTCGAGTATGACCGCGACGGCGCTTGAGTGACACGCTGTTACGAGCCGTTTCAATGCGGCAGGTCCTCCGTACGTGTCATGGACGCTATAGGGGAATACCCCGTCGTACCCCCAGTTCCTGTCCCCCGGAAACTGCGCCATCGGCATGAGCTCTATTGCGTTCACGCCGAGGTCGCGAAGGTCATCGAGCCTCGGGATTATCGCGTCGAGGCTGCCCTCTGGCGTAAACGCGCCCGTATGTATCTCGTAGATGACCATGCGGCCAGGCTCGATGCCCTCCCAGCCGAGGTCATCCCATCGGAAGGAGCCGTGGTCGACCACCTCGGAAGGCCCTTCCACCCCGAGAGGCTGATAATGCGAGGCGGGGTCTGCCCTCTCCTTCCCGTCGAGGAGAAAGGAGTATCTGGCCCCCGCGAGAGCGTCCGCGCACGAGACGCTCCAGTACCCGAGGTCTTCTCTGTCCATTTCCAAGACGCGGGAAGGCCCGGGTGCCGATATCCTGAGCTTGACCTCCCCGGCCTTCGGCGCCCAGACCCTGAACCAGGCGCTCCCGTCTTTGAGAAAGGCTCCTGTTTTCATCCGGTTATGGCGGCGGCGCTTAAAGCGCCGCTCCATCAAAATGTCCGGCAGATTGTAAGCTTTTTTGAGGTCTGGTTAACGGCGTGATATACGGATGTTCAGGTTAGATTCTATATCGGTATCCTGATAAGTCAATGGACGGGCGATAGCCACTTCCAGCTCAATATCTCCGGCGGGTCTACGCCGTACTTGTCGATATAGGCCCTGTGGTCTATCAATTTTCTGGAATATTTCATGACGAGCCTCTCTGCCGCCGCTGCCCTGGCCGGGTTGAAGGCCGCCACCTTCTCCGCAGCCTGCATGACGAGGTGATACCTGCTGGTGCGGTTCCTGACGTGCATGTCAAAGGGGGTGGTGGTCGTGCCTTCCTCCCTGTATCCGTTTATGAGGAACCTGTCGTTCCCGGGCCTCTCCCATACGAGCTGCTTTATCGCCGCCGTGTAGCCGTGGAAGTTGAATATCACCGGGCAGCCCAGCGGGAATATGCGCTGGAACCTGGGCTCGTCGAGGCCGCCGGGGTACTTCTGGGGTGTCCCGAGGACGAGTATGTCTATCACGTTCACCGTCCGGACCCTCCAGTCAGGGGCCTCTTCACGGAGTATCTGTACGGCAGCCATTGACTCGAGCGTGAGGTTATTTCCGCTCGACGCGAATACGAGCTCAGGGTCCTCGCCGTTGTTGGTCGAAGCCCATTCCCATATGCCTATGCCTGCCCTGCAGTTCTCGATGGCCTCCGACATGGTGAGCCACTGCACCATCGGCTGCTTGCTCGCGATGACGAGGTTTATCTGGTCGACCGAGGCAAGGGCGTTCTTCATGGTGCAAAGGAGCGTGTTCGCGTCAGGCGGCAGGTATATGCGGTATATGTATCCCTTTTTCGTGAGGAGGTTGTTTATGAAGCCGGGCCCCTGGTGCGAGTACCCGTTGTGCTCCTGGCGCCACGCCTCTGATGTCAGGATGAAGTTAAGGGAGGATATGGGCTTTCTCCAGGGCACCTCGCGGGCGGATTTCAAAAACTTCGAGTACTGGTTTGCCATGCCGTCGACTATCTGAAGGAAGGCCTCGTAGCACGGGAATACGCCGTGTCTGCCTGTGAGGAGATATCCCTCGAGCCACCCGAGGCAGTTGTGCTCGCTTAAGACCTCCAATACCATGCCCTCGGGGCCTATCTTCTCGGAGCCCGGCGGCACGGGCCAGACGTACTGGCGGTTCGTGACGTCGAGGACAGCCTCGAGCCTGTTCGATTCGAGCTCGTCGGGGCAGACTATCCTGAAGTTCCGCTCCAAGCGGTTCTCGACCATCAGCTCCTTGAAGTACCGGCCGAGCGCCTCCATGGCGCTCGCCTCCTTCTCGCCCCTGGCCTTTATGTCCACCCAGTGCTCGTCGAGCTCCGGGAACCTGAGGGGCACCCTCCTTTCGCCCCCGAAGCTATGCGGGTTCATGGACATCCTCTCTTCCCCCTTCGGGCATTGCGAGAGGATATCCTCATGGGGAGCGCCTTTGGCGTCGAAGAGCTCCCAGGGCCTGTAGGACCGTAGCCATTCCTCGACCGCCTTCAAGTGGAGCGCATTCTTCTTCAGGTCCTTGGCAGGCACCTGGTGAGACCTGAACGAGCCCTCTATCATCTTGTTGTCTATCTTCTTCGGGCCTGTCCAGCCCTTCGGGGTCTTCAAGATTATCATCGGCCACTTCGGCCTCTCGGGCATCCGGCCCTCCCTTGTGGCTTTCTGAAGCCCCCTTATCCTTGAGAGCGCCCTCTCCAGGGCGGCGTCGTATTCGGCGTGTACCCCGGGCCCGGCAGAGACCATATAGACCTCGTGGCCGTAGCCAGTGAAAAGCGAGGTGAGCTCTTCGTCGGTCATGGTGCCGAATATGGTCGGGGAAGATATCTTGAAGCCGTTCAAGTGGAGTATGGGGAGGACCGCTCCGTCGGTAGCCGGGTTTATGAACTTGTTCGAGTGCCATGCGCCCGCGGTCGGGCCTGTCTCAGCCTCGCCGTCGCCTATAAGGCAGACGGCTATGAGCCCGGGGTTATCGAGTACGGCGCCGTAGGAGGTCGCGAGCGCGTACCCGAGCTCTCCGCCCTCGTGAATTACGCCAGGAAGGGCGGGGTTCAGGTGGCTTGGGAACTTATCGGGCCAAGAGAACCATTTTATGAATTTCGCGAGCCCTTCCCTGTCCCTGGTGAGCTCAGGGTAGAACTCGTGAAGCGAGCCGTCCAGGTACATGTTCGCGAGGTTGGCCGCAGCGCCGTGGCCAGGGCCCGTAACAAAGAGTATGCCCGCCCCGGTCTTTAATATCAGCCTGTTAAGGTGGAGGTGGGTGATGTTTATGCCAGGCGCGGTGCCCCAGTGGCCCAGGAGACGCTCCTTTATGTGCTCTCCCTTCAACGGCTCTTCGAGGAGCGGGTTGTCCTTCAGGTAGATCTGCGCCGCCGCAAGGTAATTCACGGCCCTGAAGTACCTCTCGGCTGCCGCGAAATCCCCGTTGCCCTTTGCAGCCCCTTTTTTCTCCTTCATACGTCCCTCCATTATAGCCAACGATTGACTCTACTTTACCAGATTATCGGGAAAGAGGCCGGAAAGCTCAAGCCGCTTTAAAAAGGTATTTAATTTTTTAAAGAACAGCCGATATAAAGCTGATGGGAGTAAATATCCTATTTGGTTTTTCAACCGAATCAGCGCGCGACAAAGACCGGAGGACAGAGATGTTGAACAAGGACGGGGATAACGGGAACTCGAGGTGCGGGCACGGTCCTGAAGGCGGCTGCTGCGGGGCCCACGCTCCTGACATGGACAGGATACTATCCGAGATGGGCTCCCTTAAATCAGAACTCGATTCGCTCATAGAGCGCAGCGCCCTGGAGATAAAGGAGGCGAACTCGAGGTTCCTGGCAGAGATGACCGAGAGGAAGAAGGCTGAGTTCGAGCTTAAGAAGCTCGGCGCCGCCCTCGAGCACTCGACGAGCATAGTCTTCATATCGGGCAAGCGCGCAGAGATCGAGTACGTCAACAGCTCCTTTGAGCTCTCCACCGGCTTCTCAAAGGCCGAGGCGCTCGGCAAGACCCCCGGCGAGCTCTTTTCAGAGGCCGGGTCCTGGGGCGATATGCTCGCCCGCGAAGGCTGGCAGGGGACCCTGAAGAGCCTGAAAAAGGACGGCACGCCCTTGTGGTGCAAGGGCGTCGTCTCGCCCATAAAGGAGGAGACCGGCGAGATAACGCATTACCTCTCGGTCTTCGAGGACGTCACCGAAAAGAAGGCCTCGCACGAGAGGATAAATTACCTCTCCAACCACGACGCTGTCACAGGCCTTCTCAACAGGGCATATTTCATCGAGTCCCTCGCTGACTGGATCGAGGAGAACCCGGGGCCGGGCGCGCTCTTTCTCCTCGACATAGACCAGTTCAAGTTCATAAGCGACTCCTACGGCCACGGCATGGGGGACGAGTTCCTCATGAGGATCGCGAGGCTCATCCAGTTCAACATGAGGCACATCATACCGCGCCATGTCGGGACCTCGGGGGATTGCATGGTGGCGAGATTGAGCGGGGACGAGTTCGCGATATTCGCGCCTGTCGGCAGGGTCGAGGCGGTCCAGATAGCCGAGCACATAAGGAAGGGGCTCGAATGCTTCTACCAGGCGGACTTCCCCTGCCACCTTACGGCGAGCATCGGCGTGGCGCTCTTCCCGGAGCACGGGGAGACGACCTCCGAGCTCCTCACGAGGGCCGACGCGGCCATGTACCGGGCAAAGGAGCAGGGCAGGAACAGGTTCCACTTCTACAGCCCGGAGGAGCGCGAGATAGAGCAGATGCACATGAGGCTCAAGTGCAAGGAGGGGATACTCGACGCGCTCGAGGAGGACAGGTTCGAGCCCTGGTTCCAGCCCATCATGAGGCTCTCGGAGAACAGCGTATCCCACTACGAGGTGCTCGCCAGGATGAGGGAGAAGGACGGCAGCATCGTCCTGCCCGGGCCCTTCATCGAGACAGCCGAGCGGTTCGGCCTCGTCGGGGCCATCTCGAGGGTGATAATCGGCAAGGCGCTCGATCTCCAGGCGAAGCTAAGGCAGGCGGGCAGGGACGTTACCTTCTGCATGAACGTCTCGGGCAAGGAATTGGGCGACAGGGAGTTCCTGTACTTCCTCAAGGGCAGGATATTGGAGCTGGGCATGGACCCGGGCAGCGTCGTCTTCGAGATCACGGAGACGGCGTCCATATACGACCTGGACCGGGCGATATCCTTCATAAACGGCCTTAGAGAGATAGGCTGCCGCATATCGCTCGACGACTTCGGCATCGGCTTCACCTCGTTTCTCTATCTGCGCGAGATGCAGGTCGACTACATCAAGATCGCGGGCTCGTTCATAAAGGGTCTCGAGATGAACCTGAACGACCAGCTCTTCGTAAAGGCCATAACGGACGTGGCAAGGGGCATGAAGATAGAGACGATAGCCGAGTTCGTCGAGAGCAGCGCCATCCTCGGGTCTTTACGAAAATACGGCATCGACTATGCCCAGGGCTATTTCGTGGGGAAGCCCGCCCCAACTCCTGAATTCCACAGCGCTCAGAAGGCAAGCGGCCTTTAATCGTGCAATTCCCCGTAGCTTTGCTACGGGGGTTACCTTATTACCTCCCCCTTGACGGGGGAGGGCAGGGTGGGGGTGAAAATATTTTCTCACCCTCCCCTCAGTCCCCTCCCGTCAAGGGAGGGGAAGAATTTAAGAAGATACCCGCAGCGCGCTGCGGGGAGGTTCATTTAATTTTGATTGAAACCCGCCGCCCCGGCGTTTAAAATACGCCGGGTCATATGCAGCAGCTTCCCAAAAAAATCGAAATGGACTTGCAAGGTCTCAAGTCCTTCCTTGAGAGGGCCTGCGCGAGGACTGTGGATCTTGTCATAACCGACAACTCCACGAGGATGGTCTCGGTGAAAGGCGCTCTCAGGTCCGTCTCTCTCAGGCTCCACAGGATATTCCTCTGTGCGCCGCATGAAGTGCTCTCGGAGCTCGCGGCCTTCCTCGGCGCGCGCAAGGGGAAGACCCCCGCGATAAACCGGTTCATAAGGGAGAGGCGCGCCGACATATCCGTAAGGCCGGGAAGGGCGCGGGTAAGGACAAGGGGCAAATACCATGACCTCAAGGAGTTTTTCGACAAGGTCAACCAGGAGTACTTTGACGGGGGCGTGGCCGCGTCGATAACCTGGTCAAGGAGGCAGCCGGGCAGGGTAAGGAGGAGGACGCTCGGGAGCTACTCCTTCTCTTCAAAGGCCGTCAGGATAAACCCCATACTCGACAACCCGGCGGTCCCGCCCGTCTTTCTGGAGTTCATAGTCTACCATGAGATGCTCCATGCCGTAATCGGCGTGGAGAATAGACGCGGGAGGTCCGTCATCCATTCAAGGGAGTTCAGAAGAAGGGAGAAGGAATTCCGGGGCTTCGAGGCGGCGACGGGCTGGGAGAAGGCCAACAGGCATCTCCTCTGAGGCATAGGGGCCGGACGGAGAAAATAGAATATTGATAACCGGCTCTGGAAATGGTACAAAGACTCATCCCATCAGGGTCCAGCGTCTATTCTGCCGCGGGCTCCCCTCCGATAAAAAAAGAAATTTTAAATAACTTTAATAAGTAAGTAATAAGTAAGATAGATAGCGCCTGAACGGCTTCGTTGGAGCAGCAGTACTGAGTATCGAGTTACACTTGTTTCGGTTTTCACCCGGCATACCGGCCTGAATCTCAAATCCGGGACTGCCATCTTCAACCTGCAAGCTGTTTCATCAAACTCGGCAAAGGAGAAAGCGGTACATGGAAAGCTCAACGTTTACGATCCTTTTCGCTCTGGGCTCAGCCGTCGTGGGCATTATCTACGCGGCCTGGCTTGCGTTCTGGGTCAAGGGATTGGACGGCGGGACCCCTGAGATGAAGAGTATCCAGGCGGCGATTCACGAAGGCGCAAGCGCTTACATGGCAAGGCAGTTCAAGACGATAGCCGTCGTTGCCGCGGTCATATTCGCCCTGCTCTGGATAGCGGGCATATGGTCAGAGCACTTCGGGCTTCTTACGGCCTGCGGCTTCCTGGTCGGAGGCACGGCCTCGGCCATATCGGGTTACGTCGGCATGATGGTCGCTGTCCGCGCCAACGCGAAGACGGCCCAGGCGGCCCATAGCGGACTCAACGCGGCTCTCCTCGTCGCATTCAGGGGGGGCGCCGTCACGGGCCTTCTCCTCATAAGTCTCGGCCTCATGGCCGTGACCGGCTTCTACGCCGTAGCGATAAGCATTACCGACGAGAGTCACGCCATAACCTCTCTCCTTTCGCTCGGACTGGGCGGAAGCCTCATATCTCTCTTTGCTCGGGTCGGCGGCGGCATATACACAAAGGCCGCCGACGTGGGCGCCGACCTCGTAGGCAAGGTCGAGGCGGGCATACCCGAGGACGACCCGAGGAACGCGGCCGTCATAGCGGACAACGTCGGCGACAACGTAGGCGACTGCGCCGGCATGGCCGCGGACCTCTTCGAGACATACGCCGTCACGACCGTTGCGACGATGGCCCTGGCCCACTTGCTCTTCCCCGGTTCCCAGTCGGCGATGCTCTTCCCGCTGCTCCTCGGAGGAGTCGCGATAATCATGACCATAATAGGCAGCTGGTTCGTAAAGGTCGGCTCAGGCGGCGGCATCATGGCCGCCCTCTACAAGGGCTTCGTGGCAACGGCCGTGCTCTCGGCGGCCGCCTTCTACCCGGTCACCTATTACCTGATGGACGGCGTGGGCGGGGTAGGCTGGTCGAATTATTACCTCTGCGCCCTTGTAGGCCTGGCGGTCACGATTGCCCTGGTCGTCATAACCGACTATTATACCGCCAAGCACTACAGCCCGGTGCAGGAGATAGTGAACGCGTCGATATCAGGGCACGCGACCAACATCATCGCGGGGCTTGCCGTGGGCAAGCAGGCGACCGCGCTTCCGGTGCTCGTCATAGCGGGCGCGATACTTGCGAGCTTTGAGCTCGCCGGCCTCTTCGGCGTGGCCGTGGCGGCAGAGGCCATGCTCACGATGGCTGGTATCGTCGTCGCGATAGACTCCTTCGGCCCCATAACCGACAACGCGGGCGGCATAGCCGAGATGGCCAACATGGGGAGCGCCGTCCGTGGCATAACAGACCCGCTTGACGCGGTGGGAAACACCACGAAGGCCGTTACCAAGGGATACGCCATAGGCTCCGCCGGACTGGCGGCCATAGTCCTCTTTGCCGAGTACACGCGGACCATCTCGACGAACGGCGTCCCGGTCGTATTCGACCTCTCGGACCCGCTCGTGCTCGTGGGCCTCTTCATCGGCGGCATGCTGCCCTTCTATTTCGCGGCCCAGCTCATGAAGGCCGTCGGACAGACTGCAGGGGCCATAGTCGACGAGGTCAGGCGCCAGTTCAGGGAGATAAAGGGCATAATGGACGGCAGCGCCAAGCCCGAGTACGGCAAGTGCGTGGACATCGTCACGACCGCCGCCATACAGAAGATGGTCGTTCCCTCTCTCATA
>Ga0209324_10000371_pt1 | contig 31190 bp, 61 predicted proteins | sample Rifsed19ft3_FD_184015 | JGI IMG/M metagenome (GOLD analysis project Ga0209324, IMG submission 184015) | Soil microbial communities from Rifle, Colorado, USA - sediment 19ft 3 (version 2) | ecosystem: Environmental > Terrestrial > Deep subsurface > Rock core/Sediment | place: Rifle, Colorado...
CGACCAGGAGCCGGTGTGCATGGTGGTCATCCCCGACCGGGGCAAGCCCTACCTGCTTCAGCCGCCCGAGCGAGACGGAGAAGCATGGGAGTGAGCGAGTACGTCACTGACTGGCGGGCGTTACCCCTTCACCACTACCGAACTATCTACGCTGACCCACCCTGGCCCGAGTTCGGTGGGGGTAAGATCACGCGCGGGGCTCAGAAGCACTACCCCCTCATGAAGGTCAACGAGATAGCTGACGTTCAAGTTGGAGACGTGGCGTACCGGGACTCCCACATGTACCTGTGGACTACCAACAGCTTTCTACCCGCAGCTCTTGCGGTGATGAAAGCCTGGGGGTTTCGCTACGTGACCTGCATAACGTGGCTCAAGAACCAGATCGGCCTGGGTCAGTACTTCAGGGGGCTGACGGAGCACTGCCTCTTCGGGGTGCGCGGTAACCTTCCCTACAGGGTTAGGGACGACGGCAAGCGTGCCCAAGGTAGGACCGGCTTCACCGCCGACAAGCGGGGCCACAGTGTCAAACCTGAAGAAATGCGGTCGATGATCGAGCTTGTCAGTTATGGCCCTAGGCTTGAACTATTTGCCCGTAGTGTAACCGACGGTTGGGACGCGTGGGGAAACGAGATACCTACATGAGCGAGACCTTAGACGAGTGGGGGAAAAGGTGGAACAAGAAGACGAGGACTGAGGTCGTCTTTGACCCCCGTGATGAAGAGCTCGATCCCGGCGTGATCCCGCTGGAGATCCCCGCGGTTGACCAACTCCTCGGTGGGGGCTTTCCCCGAGGCCTCACCACGATCCTCGTCGGGGAGCCCTCGAGCGGGAAGACCCTGCTCTCGCAGCTCGTAATAGCCTCCGCGCAGCGGCAGGGGGGCACGGCCGTCTTCTTCGACATCGAGCGCTCCTACCACGAGCGCTGGTTTAGGCTTACCGGGGTAGACACCTCCCCCGAGAAGCTGAGGGTCGTGAGACCCCGCAACCTCGAGCAGGCGTTCGACATGGTGTGTGACATCCTCGAGAAGGTCCGGCCCGACGTCGTCGTGGTGGACTCGATCCCGGCCCTCGTGCCTAAGGCGCTGCTCTCCACCGAGATGGAGAAACAGGACCAGCGTGGAGTCTCGGCCCGCAAGGTGACCGAGGGCATCGCTAAGGTGACCCAGTACAACCGCTCCACCGCGCTCATCTTCATCAACCAGCTGCGGGTGTCCATGGGGGTCAAGTTCGGCAACCCCGAGTCGATGCCTGGTGGCAAGGCCCTCCGTTTCTACTCCTCACTTCTGGTGCGGGTCAGACGGGGCAAGTGGCTGACAGACGCCGAGGTTGACGCCGACGAGCTCGACTTCACTGACGTCGACGAGAAGGACGCCAAGAGGATCGGCTTCATGCTCAAGTTGCGTACCGAAAAGAGCCGCCTCGCCCCGCCCTTTCAGGAGTGCGAGCTACGCTTCACCTTCGATGGCGCGGTCGACTGGGTTGGCTCACTGGTGCACCTGGCCCTCACGAGAGGGGTCATCGGCCAGCCCTCGACCGGCTATTTCACCTTGCCGGGCGAGGAGGCCAAGGTCCACGGTCGGATCGCGCTCGAGGAGCGCATCCGGGAGGACGGCGAGCTGCGGGCCAAGCTGGTGGGACTGGTGAAGTCGTGATGGAAATCCTTTTAATCCTGGGTGTCGTCCTCGGTGTCATTTTCTGGTTTCTGTTTATGACTATCGCGATAGTCATCTTGGCAGCTAGTTTCAAGTTCATACTCAACCCTCTCCTTTACTGGTTGTGAAACTGTGACCTGGAAAAGTTGGAAGAAGTACGGACGGTGGTTTACCCGCACCGTCAAGAACGGTCGCGTTCGCATTTTGGGATACGACTACGGGGTCCCAGAGAGTGCCACTAAGCCCTCAGACGGAGAGCGCCTCATCTTCTCTGTGTACCCAGACTTTGAGCGGGGCTATCCCCACACGCTAGACTCCGTCTTTGAGTGGTCCGCTCCCGTTGAGTACGATGGGTACACCAGGCGCATGTTTTGGAAGCGGAGATGGCGATGAGCCTGATCGAGGACCAGCTCACTTTCCTCACTGACGCCCACCGGGACCTCATCAAACGCCTCGAGGGGCGGGGACTCAGCGTCATGGAGGAAATACCATTTCCCCCCTATACGGTTGATATTTATTTGCCTGACTTTCACGCAGCCGTCGAGGTGGATGGTCCCCAGCACAGCGCCGTGGCTGACAGTCAGCGGGACAACGCGCTGTGGGACGTTTACTACCTTCCCGTCTTCAGGATTGGCACGGGTGAGGTCAGCAAGACTTGGCTGTGGCTGCCCCACCTGCAGGTGTTCCTCGAGCGACACCGCGCTACCCGACATGACCGCTGGGAGGAGTGCAAGGTGAAGACTCCTTGGCTGTGATCAAACCGACGCGGGAAGGCTTGGCCTGGCTGACGGCGAAGAAGCTGTCCCAGACCGCTACCCCTATTGAGGGAAGCTCACCTGACTGGCTCAAGGAGGAGCTCGACGAGATCCTCGTGCGAGCCGAGCGGCTGTGGGAAGAGCCGACCACCGTCGTGCGGGGCAGTGTGGTCTCGACGCCTTGCGTGCGGGCCCTAACGTTCAAGTTGCTTGGACACCGGGTGCCTCACGACGCCAAGACGCTGCGCATCTTCCGCACCGGCCGGGCCATCGAGAAGGAGATCATCGATGACCTAAAGAAGTCACCGGTCTATGTTGACGAGAGTATCCCGATAATCTACGGACCGGACAAAGACCCTCACATCATGGGCCACGCAGATGTCAGCATACGCCGTCGAGCTGACGGGAAACTTTTGCTAGGAGAGATCAAGAGCATCCACGAGCGAGCCTTCGACCTCTTACCCGAGGAGCACAGCGCCCTGTTGGCCTCCGAGTCACCCCTTTTCAAGTCGCACGAGCGCTACGTCAAGCAGCTCAACACCTACCTGGGAGGCTCGGGAAGCTGGACAGACGAGGGCTTCTTCCTCTTCGAAGCGAAGAACACCCAGCGCCAGAAGGTCTACTACATCCTGTTAGATGACGAGCTACTGGCGCCAGACCTACGACGAGCCCACGAAGCCCACGACTTTGCGTGTCTTCTTAAGCTAGCTCCCGTGCCCCTTGAGCGAGAGCCCCAGGGTGACGATAAGGTCTGCTCGCGGTGTGATCACCGCTACCTCTGTAAACGACTGCCAGACGGTGAAGTGCCCCTGAGAGAGATCAGAGAAGAGGACGCAAAGGTACGTGGCTAAGGACACCCTCATTGTCGAGGGACACGTGTGGAGCGCCGAGGGCTACGGGTTCTTCACGGTGAAGCTCGGCAACGGTACTTACGTCAGGGCCACCGCGGCCGGCAAGCTGCGTCGACCGGGTCGGCCCAAGATCAACATCATCCCGGGCGACCGGGTGCTCGTGGAGCTCTCACCCTACGACCTGACCAGGGGGCGCATCACGCGCCGGTTCTTGGAGTAGGAGTATACTAAAATGTCCCTTGATATTTTCATTACTTTCTGGATTGCCCTTTTCTGTGCCTGGATTTTTGCCAATGCTTTTACCGGGAGACACATCTTGACTGGACGGGAACAATGAAGGCCGAGGAGCTCAACAGCGACGACCTCAAGCGGTGGGCCGACGAGAAGGTGCGCGAGAAGCACCTGCCCCTGCCGGCCGCTCCCAAGGACACCGGCCCCGAGTTCGAGGTGCCCGACGACCCGAGCACGTTGACCAACCCCCACCTCGGTCAGCTCATGCTCCGGATGTCGGGCTACTACGCCTACACCCAGCGGCTGCTCGGGATAGCGGCCAGCGAGTTGGTCCTTGTGGAGGCCGAGTTCAAGTTGAAGGTGAACATCAAGGCCCAGGACATCCGCAAGGAGCTGGGGCGCATCAACCAGGAGGCGGTGGAGGCCGCGGTCCTGCGGGACGACGAGGAGTTGACCCCGCTCTACGAGCGCCGGCTTAAGCTTTCCGCCGTCAAGGAGCAGCTGGAGTCCCGTTTGCTCATCTACGAGAAGCTCGGGTACGCCCTCAGCCGGGAGCTGAGCAGGAGAGAGATGGAGGCCAGGCTTGCCTAAGGGCATTTGCGACGAGGGTCTGCTCTGTGTCAACTGCGACAGGCTTCTAGAAGAAGGCGAGGACGTCATAGCGGTGCGCCAGGTAAAGCGTGGCGGGTGGCTTGATGGGCACAAGCCCAGCGTCTCTCATCAGAGCTTCCCGTTCTGGGCCCACCTAAACTGCCCGAAACGCAAAAAGAAGGTCAAACTTGCTTGAGACGATAGCGTTGATCTCGGTTATCCCACTGAGCGGACTAATCCTGTTCGGCTTTCTGGTGTTCACGGCTCTGGGCGCCAGGGGCGGCCGTATCGGCATAGAGCCCTACCCGGAGGTAAGATGAGTGGAACGCAGCCCAAACGTTGGTGTCACTTCGACCGGTGCCACGAGTTCGAGCCAGGATCATGGAACGCAATCTACTGTCCCGAGTGCCGGTGCAAACGCAAGGCAGAGAACTCGCTTAAGCGACTAAGTGTGCTGCCCCACGCCGACGAGGAGCTGTGGGAGAGGCAGGAGAACGCGAAGCTCGCCCGGGCCGACCACAGCGCCCAGAAGAACGACTACCTCCTGAACACGAGGAGGATCGTCTTCTTCGACATCGAGACCTTCGACCTCGCGGCTGACTTCGGACTGGTAATGGTCGGGTGCATCAAGGAGCGCGGGGGCGAGACGACGACGTTCGTCGCGCACGGCGACGTCGACGAGCGAGAGTGCATCCTCGGTGTCCGTGACACGCTAGAAGCCGCGGACTATGTGGTCACGTACTATGGCACCGGCTTCGATCTGCCCTACCTAAACACCCGACTCATCATCCACGGGGAGAGGCCCCTCCACCAGATCCGCCACGTCGACCTCTACTACAAGGTTCGGCACGGCCTCAAGCTCAATCGCAACAGGCTCGACAACGTCGAGGACGCCCTCTTCGGCGACGAGGCGAAACTGAAGACCCGCATCAAGCCGGGCATTTGGCGCCGAGCCCTTCAGGGCAACCAGGACGCCCTCGACTACATCGTGCACCACTGTGTCGCCGACGTGGAGCTGCTGGAGAAGGCGTTCAACAAGATGGTCGGGTTCATCAACCTCTCGGCCACTAGGATTCGTAGATACGGAGGCTCATACTGATGAGTGTTACCCCCGACATCGGACCAGACAGCACTTCACGAGGCACCGGCGAGTACTCGCCTGAAGCGATGCGCGTGGTGACGAAAGGCCGCAAGAAAAAAAATAGTGCTACGGTTCCTGTGCCCACTGTTGTGGCCACCAGACCAACAACAGAGCTCAAGAGGAAGATCGAACAGTTGGGGATAAGGCTTATCTTGACCGACAGGATGCTCAACGCTGCGGTCGATGAGGCCCTAGTCCAGACGCTGCAACGACTGCAGCTGGACGCGCTGGTCGAGGCCATGCTCAACCAGGGGAAGCGCGCGATCGATACCCGGCATGAGATGGAACGCGACACTTTTCTACGGGCCACCGAGTTCGCTGTGATGGTCGACACGCTCGATGATGACCGGGTCCCGATGCTTGCACACCGAGCCGTCAAGTACGCCGAACGGGTTACGGCCGAGATGGTCAGAGTCAACACTGTCCCGCTCTGGAAGCTCGTCTGGCTAAAGTTTCGACGTCAGCCACTTGTGGTGTACAGGTGAGCAACTATCCACCCGGCGTGACAGGCAACGAGTTCGCTATCGCTGGACCGGACTACGAGCGGGAATCGGACGACCGTTGCCCCTACTGCGAGAGCGAGATGGTGGAGTTGGGTTATCGAAACGAGCGCTGGCTAACCTGTCTCGACAACGACCATCAGATTGACCTGGAGCCTTTAAGCAAGCCTGATCCCGACCGCGCCTATGACGAGGCGAGAGAACGAAGATTGTTCGGTGATTGATCGTCCCAACTGGAACACCTACTTCATGGAGATCGCAAGAGTGGTCTCTACCCGCGCTACGTGTCCGCGCAAGGCCGTGGGCGCGGTGTTGACCGACGAGTACAACCGAATCATCAGCACCGGCTACAACGGTGCTCCGAGCAAGACTGACCAGTGCGACGAGAAGGGGTGTGACCTAGACGAGCGCGGACACTGCACCCGAACGCTACACGCCGAGTGTAACACTTTGCTTCACGCCGACAATGCTCGGGTGTCGGGCGGCCGGCTCTACATCTGGGGGTACTCGCCCTGCCTCTCCTGCGCGAAGATGGTGGTGACCTCCGGTATCAACCGGGTCTTCGCCACCGAGGTGTACGACCAGAAGGCCGTAGCGTTCCTCGAGAAGAACGGCGTCAAGGTGATCCTAGTCAAGTGATTATCCTTCTCAGTCCGTACATAACCGCTGAAAAGCAACGAGACTTCTATCTCAAAGAAATCCGAGCGGTGGCTTCGTACCCCTCGCCCATAGCGTCACTAGTTGACAAACCCAGAAAGGAGCCCCCACCAAGTGAAGCCTAACTTTACCCCTGTTGCGCAAGAGGTATTCGAGCGGCGCTACCGGTTCAAGAAGGAGACCCCCGAGGGCATGATCCGGCGCGTGGCCAAGGCCCTCGCCGCCGTCGAGGAACAACCCGACGCGTGGGAAGAGAGGTTCTACGAGCTTATGGCGAGCCTGCGGTTCCTTCCCAACAGCCCCACGCTGTTCAACGCCGGCACGGGACAGGGATTGCTGAGCGCCTGTTTCTTGTTCGTCGTCGAGGACTCGCTCGAGAGCATCATGGAGTGTCAGCGTCTGTCTGGCCTGGTGCAGAAGTTTGGGGGCGGGGTGGGCTACGCGCTGAGCAAGGTGCGACCCGCCGGCCAGCAGATCAAGTCGGTACAGGGTCGAGCCTGCGGGCCCGTGGCGCTGCTCGACTACTACAACTCCCTCGCCGAGCTGATTACCCAGGGGGGCAAGCGGGCGGGGGCGCAGATGGCCATCCTCTCGGCCGAGCACGCCGACGCCGAGGCGTTCATCCACGCCAAGGACGAGAGGCCTGACGACCTCTCGACCTTCAACATCTCGCTCGCCCTAACCGACGAGTTTATGTCGCGGGCGACAAACGGGGACAAGAAGGCCAAGAAGCTCCTGCGGGAGATGGCCGAGTCCGCCTGGCGAACCGGGGACCCGGGCTGCTACTTCATCGACGCGGCTAACAGGGGCAACCCCACGCCCTGGCTGGGAACTCTTGACGGCAGCAACCCATGTGGGGAGGTCCCACTACTTCACGCCGAGGCGTGCAACCTAGGCAGCCTAAACCTGGCCAAGTACGTCAATGGTGAGCGAACAGATCTTGACTGGGATCAGCTTGAGCGCGACGCCAAGCTAGCCGTGCGGTTACTTGACAACGTGGTGACCGCGAATACGTTTCCTGACCCGGTGATAACCAAGGCGGTGGAGCTCACCCGCAAGATCGGGCTAGGCGTGATGGGCTGGGCTGACACCCTGGCCTTGTTGGGAGTCCACTATGACTCCGCTGAGGCCATAAAGCGGGGTGAGGAGGTAATCGACTTCATCCGGAAAGTAGCTGACGAGACCAGCTCACAGCTGGGTGACGAGAAGGGACCAGCACCGGCCTACAGAGAGAGGCCTAAGCACCAAGCCTTTCGCAACGCCACGCGACTCTCAATTGCCCCCACAGGCAGTATCGCCATACTGGCCGGCTGCTCGTCGGGCATCGAGCCCCACTACGCGCTGGAGTACACCCGCCGGATGAATGACCGGGGCAAGCTCGTGGAGCTCTCTGTCCGGGAGCCCGTCATCGACCGTCTCGAGGAGCTAGGCTCGACGTTCAGGCCCAGGACGGCCCTCGAGATCGCCCCCACCTGGCACATCCAACACCAGGCGGTGTTCCAGCAGCACGTCGACCTCGCGGTCAGCAAGACGATTAACCTTCTCGAGAGCGCGACCGTCGAGGACATCGAGGAGGCCTACGTCACGATGTGGAGGCTTGGCTGCAAGGGGGGCACAATCTATCGCGACAAGTGTCGAGACCAACAGGTACTCGGTGACCTCCGTCGTAAGGTCGGGGAGCGACGCAAGTTGCCCGACACCAGGCACTCCACCACCCACCGTTTCTCAGTCGGAGACCAGAAAGGTTACTTCACGGTGGGGATGTATGACGACAACACCCCTGGCGAGATCTTCATCACCATCTCGAAGGAGGGCTCCACGACCGCGGGGGTGTACGACGCGTTCGCCACGATGGTCTCGTTGTCTCTCCAGTACGGCGTGCCGCTTGAGAGCATCACGACTAAGCTCATGGGCTCTAGGTTTGAGCCCTCGGGCTTCACGAAGAATCCCGACATCCCGAACGCTACCTCCATCGTCGACTACATCACGAGGTGGCTGGGGCAGAAGTTCATCGGCAAGCCGGTTAGCGTCAAGTCTGGGCAGCCGTGCCCGGACTGCGGAGCTGACCTGATATACCAAGAGGGATGCCTTAGATGCGGAAGTTGCGCCTACTCCAGATGTTAGAAGTGTAGCGGTGCGAAACACCAGAGCTCCCATGAGAAGAATTCTTAGCAACAAGGGCCGGTGTGCCAAGTGTGGCGATGTCGTCGAGTCGACGTTCAGGCACGACTTTCGGTGGTGCTCGTGCGGAGCTATCTTCGTCGACGGCGGCACGGATTACCTGCGACGCGGGGGTGACTTCGAGGACTTTGAAGAGCTCTCCACCTTCGAGGAGATCACCTCACTCGTTGAGGACGAGTCGGGAGACGCCAGGTAGTTGGAGAAGGAACTTTCCTCAGACGAGATCAAGATGATCAAGGACAGACTCATCGCGCTACAGGCGAGGATCTTCGAGTCCTCGACCAAGATAGCGATAGAGATCAACTCACTTCTCTTCGATCTGGGGATGATCTACGGGAGGAAGATAGATGCAGAGGGACAAGACAACACTGCCATTGCTAGCTAACCGACAGATCTATCTCGCGGGGCCAATTTCTGGTCTGTCATACAAACAGGCCTGCAAAACTCGCAACGAACTGTGCGACCTTTTCGGAGGATACGGCATCGAGGCGATCACCCCGCTGCGGGGTAAAAGCTACCTCTCGTGCGAGCGCCGGCTCAAGCCCAGTGAATACGAATATCCGCTCTCGACCGACAAGGCCATCATCAACCGGGACTACGGAGACGTGGTGGCCTCGAGGATACTGCTGGCCGACATGCGCGGGGCGAAGACGGTGTCGATCGGCACGTGCTTTGAGCTCGCGTGGGCGTGGGACCACAAGGTCTTCTCCATCGTCGTGATGGAGAAGCGGAACCCCCACCAGCACGCCTTCGTGAAGCAGGCCGCGACGGTGGTCGTAGAGACCATGGACGAGGCCGTCGACACGGTGAAGCGCTACTTCGGGGTGGAAGAATGACCGTATCCCCGCCAGATAAGCAACAAGCAGAGGTTTTCATACCTACGCCCTATCTAACCATTGAACATGACTCAGAAAGGCGAGGCACGGAGGTTGTCTTTGAGGCCCGCCTGTTCATTCCCGATCAGTGCTTGCGTTCTGACGCCATTCCTTCCCTCAGGTGGTTGCTGGCAACGCTGCGATTTGACTGGGAAAAGAATATCAACAGATGGAGAAAGGAGGTCTCGTAGTGCCGTATATCAAGAAGTCCCAAAGAGAATTTATAAGCGCGACACTACAGAACAGCTCACTTGACCTGAGGGCAATCGGGAAGCTCGTTCTTACATCGGGCGAGCTAAACTACAGTATCACCGAGATCTGCCTCGGCTTTCTGTCAGAGCTCCCTAAGCCTGGGTACGAGGACTACGCCGACGTGATCTCCACGCTCGAGTGTGTCAAGCTCGAGTTCTATCGGAGGGCCGTGGCCCCCCATGAGGACAAGAAGCGCAAAGAAAATGGTGATGTCTACCGCTAAGTCCTCGGTCCTCACCGAGGCTAACCGTCTCATTCACGGACAGAGGATGGCTGAGTACGGCCCGCCGGGGGAGAACCTGGAGGACATCGCTGAAGCGTGGACCCCGTACGTCAGGCGCGCTCTCACGCTTCGTGGCCGACTAACCGCCACAGACGTGTCCCTGCTTATGGGGATCTTGAAGATAGTGCGCCTAGTGCGAGGATACCACCGTGACTCGGTGGCCGACCTGGCGGGGTACGCCGGGCTAGTGGAGGTTCTAAACGAAAAGACATGAGCAACGACAGAAGTTCCTACTACAAGGTTGTCGGGGCCCTTCTCCAGAGGGGAGCCTACTACAAGAGCAAGGCCGAGCTGGCCAGGCTGGTCGGGGTCTCCCGCCAGCGGATACACCAACTAATCAAGAAAGCTGTGGCGTCGGGTACACTGCGTGAAGACCCGTTCGGGTATCGGCCACAGATGATCAGGCACACGAACAGCGTCAGCCAACCCACCAACTTAGTAATCACAGAGGTGGTAGCGTGAGAGTTTTCATCAAGTCGCAGCGGAAGTACGGGGAGCTGCTCTCCTTCACCCTCGGCCCCGTCCCGGTGAGCGGGTGGAACGAGGCGACCAAGCAGATCGTCCAGGGGATGCAGCTGATGCCTGTCGGGATCCTGCTGGTGGAGGAGAAGTTCGTCTACGCCCCGCTCTCTGACATCATCGTTGACACGTTTGACGGCGAAGTCAGCGAGGCGGGGGTAGCTGAAACTCCTGTCGAGGAAGCGGAGGAGTTCCCGGCGGCCATGAAAGCTGACTCCCCACCAGTTAAAACTACGTACAAGGAGGTCTCACAAGATGAGAGGTAGCTATCGCGTAGATTACTACTGTCGGAACTGCGGACACTGGTTTAGCGTTCACGTCAAGCTGGGGTTCCCAGTTCCCAGGTTTGTGAGGTGCTGTCGGTGTGGCTGTTCCGTGGAAAGGTGGGTCACTTGGCCCTCACCGATGCTTCCCCCATTTCCGAAACCGCTTGACCCCTGGCCACCGGTTAACCCCTGGTGGCCCCCGAAACTTTGGCCACATCCTCTCGATCCTAGGCGTATCTAGTGCCGGACCTAACCCTCGAGGACTCGGTCAGGCAGGCGGCCGGTGACCCCAAGCTGATCGTCTGCGGGCTCGACGAGGTAGGGGTCGGCGCCCTGGCCGGCCCCGTGATGGCCGCCGCGGTGGTGCTAGGGAAGGCCAAGCCGTGGCACGCCAAGCTCAACGACTCCAAGGCGTTGAGCAAGAAGGCGCGGGCCAAGCTGTTTGAGCTCATCATCAAGCACGAGAGGTACGGGCTCGGCGTGGTGTTCGAGGACGAGATCGCTGACTGGGGTCTCGCCGCAGCGCGTGAAAGGTGCGTCCTCCTCGCCTACCACGCGCTTCTCCTCAAGCTCGGAGGTGGCCCGCTCGGGGCGGTGGTAGACGACAGGAGACTACACGTCCTCCGCAATCGACACCCAGAGTGGTTCAACGGCGGTAGGGCGGCTTTTTGCGACCATGCCGACGAGAAGAGCCTGAGCGTGGCCGCGGCGTCGATCGTAGCCAAGGAGTATAGAGATATGCACATGAGAGGAGAGGCCACCCGATTTCCAGAGTTCGGGTTTGAACGTCACGTGGGCTACGGAACCCCACAACACATCACGGCGCTCAGGAAGTACGGTCCTTGCCCGATTCACCGACGCGCCTTCCTGAGTAAGATCCTAAGTGAGGTATAATAAAACGTGGAGAAGCTTCAGCGACATGAGCGAGAGACCATCATCTCCTTTACCGAGAGCGAGGACACGGCTTCGGTGTTTACTTACGTGCGGTCATGGCGTACCCACATGGAGAGCGTGCTCGGGGTCAAGCCCGTCATGGTGAACGGCTACGGTGGTGCAGAGTACGAGATACCAAAAAGCTGGATTCGCAAGCCGCGCAGACCGCGGCGACGGGAGAAAGATGTTTAGACACCCCAACGAGCGACACCACCCCCAACCCGGAGTGATACTGGACAACGACCAATTTCACAACGCGTCGTCCTATGTTGCCTCCTCGCGCCGTCTCATCTTCCTGCGCGGCCTGATCTCCGGCTGGCCAGGCCCGACCGGCAGTGGCCTAGTGGGGAGGGACGACGCCTTCTCACCGGTGGACGTGATAGACGACATCCTCGCGATGAACATCATTGACTCCGAGAAACCCATCTACCTACTAATTGAGAGTTTGGGGGGAATGATCGACGTCGGACTCATGCTTTGCGACGTAATCCGGCTCAGCCGAGCTCCCGTCACCACCATCGGTATGAACTGCTCGAGCATGGCCACCCTCATCTTGAGCGCCGGGAAGGAGCGACTGGCCTTTCCCCACTCCCACTTCATGTTGCACCTGCCCCGCGGTGGGGTGCAGGGGGATTCCCGCGACGTCGAGATCCTCAACAAGGAGATGACGAAGATCAAGGACTCGTTAGTCGACCTCTACATTGACCACGGGGTCACCGCCGGGATCCCAGGCGGCGAGAGGTCCAAGATCAAGAAGAAGATTCTCAAGGACATAGACCGGGAGTTCTACCTGACCACCCCCGAGGCCATCGAGTATGGGCTGGTGGACCGAGTGGTGACCCCCGAGGACCTGTTCGGAGAACTCGCTCCCGTTGTGCTGATTCAAGAGGAGGCGCTGAGACGCTACGGAGACCATGGAACAACTACTGAATGACAGCCCCGAGAACTGGGACATCCAGGCTGGTATAGCCAGGTTCGCCGAGCTCGAGGACGAGCTACGTCGAATGGGCGCGTTTGGGCTTCTGTCAGAGGTCGAGGTGCTCAAGAGCAAGTTGAAGGCAGCCATGCTCGCGCAACAGTGCGAGAGCGCCACGGACGAGGTCTCTGGCTACCGGGCCGAGCTGGTGGTCAGGACCGGTGACGTATACGACGTCGAAAAGCTCAAGGACACGTTGACCGAGGCTCAAGTCAGTCGGTACGTGAAAGAGGTTGCTGACGAGCCGGCGATCAAGCAGGGCGTCAAGATCGGGGACCTGACCTACTCGAAACTCCAGAAGTGCGGGGCGGTCAAGAGGGACCTGCGGTCGGTCGCCCTATACGTGAGACCCGCAAAGAAGGAGGCCGACGATGACGACGCAGTTTGACCAGGTGTACCTGACTAGGCCCCCGAGCGGGACGGGAGTGCAGCTGTCGAGGGTCTACCCCAACAGCTTGCCCTTCAACGTGTGGGTCAACAACCACATCGTCCGGTTCTGTCCCGACATCGGGTCGGCCTTTGAACAGCTTAGGGGGGAGCTCGGTGCTTAAGTCGCCAGTCCTCAAGCACGAAAGCTTTAGCCTCTTCGTCGAACACGACAGGGCCCTCAGATCTAGTGAGGTCCTGGTGATCTCGCACGACAGGGAGGGCAACGAGAAAGAGTAGTTCAACTTCTTCATCACTGACCAAGGCAGTATCAGAGGAGTGACAGCAGTCCACCAGGTACCCAGAACGGAGGAGAAAGATGGGTAAGAAGACCGATTCACAGAAACTAGTGGTGACCTACGTGCTCGACGAGACCGGATCGATGATGTCCCTGAAGGACGCGACGATCTCCGGGTTTAACGAGTACGTCGAGAATCTCAAGCGCCAACAGGACGAGGTGATCTTTAGCCTCCTGAAGTTTGACTCGAGCCACCAGACCCTGGTGCACGACAACGTGCCAGTTAAGGAGGTCAAAAAGCTAAACGCCGAGACGTACACCCCAGGAGCCGCGACCCCGCTTTATGACGCGGTTGCTGCCGCGATCAGTTCAACCGAACGCTCGCTCTCGCAGCACACCGTCGACCACAAGCACTGCTCCGAGTGCCACGCGCAGCTGCCCGAAACCGGGAAGCCGCTCGTACTGGTGGTGATCCACACCGACGGCGAGGAGAACTCCTCGCGGGAGCACACCCTCGACGGGGTCAAGGCGCTCATCGAGCAGAAGCGCGCGGAGGGCTGGGAGTTCGTCTTCATGGGCGCGGGGGTCGACCGCTGGGTCGGCACGTCCATGGGCATCTCGGCCGGCAGCACCTTCACCTACGACCACGTCCCGGAAGCACACAGTATGGCCTTCAGTGCGGCGAGTCTCGGCACCGTTGCTTATAGTAGCTCGAGGGGAGCGACGGCCGGCAACTTCTTTGACACCGTCGTCCCCCAGGACGAGAAGACCGGTAAGTAGTCGTGCAGGAGAAGCCTGACCCGCAGAAGAACGAGGACGCCGAGCAGTCCCGAAGCGAGGAGGTCTTTCCTGGCCACTACTTCGACTTCTTTGACCTGCTCGACGTCCGGACCTTCCAGCAACGCACGGTCGTCCTCAACAGCCGGATCAGCGAGTACACTGCTGGCAAGCTGACTCGAGCGTTTGAGGTGCTCTCGACCTCCGGATCTCCGTCGGAGCCAGTGACCCTACTCATCAGTTCAGACGGCGGGGACTTCTATGCGGGCCTGGCGATCATCAGGGCCATCCAGGCGGCGCAGGCCCGAGGCTGCTCGGTGGTCGGCGAGGTCCGGGGCTACGCGATGAGCATGGCGGCCATCATCCTCCAGTTCTGCGTGGGTGTTGAGGCTAAGGTTCTCACAGCTGACCTGCGCTGGGTCGATGCGGGCTCCTTGAGGGTAGGAGATCGAGTAATCTCGTTTGATGAGTACGGAGGTCTTCCTCATGGAAGTACCCCGCGTCTTAGGTCTCGAAAGTGGCGAATTGGAACCGTTCAAAGTATCTCTATTGAGCCGAAACAAACCCTGCTCACCGAGCTAAGCGATGGGGCGAAGGTTATCACCACACCCGACCACCTCTGGCTTACCCGATCTCGTAACGGGTGGACCAGGACCGACTCTCTCCTTAAGGGTGACAGAGATCCTGCCAGGGTTGTAAAGCTTTTTGAGCCTTGGACTACACCGAACAACAAAGAGGCAGCCGCGTATCTTGCTGGTCTCTTCGACGGTGAGGGAACCGTAGGAAGCAGACAAGGCGCTAGTTTTGGTAACACTGACGTTAACATCGTAGCGCATGCGATGAGACTAATTGATGAGCTCGGTTATCCCCCTAAGTTAGGAGATGCTGGGCTATCTCCTAGCGGTAGTGGTAAGTTGGGTTTTGTCGTGGGCTTTCATGGACGTATGAACGAACGTCTACGCTTCCTAGGTCAGGTACGTCCGGTTCGCCTAATTCAAAATGCCATAAACAATCTAAGTGGTATTGAAATGCAAGACATCTCTCGCCCTATGGCCGTGTCAATTTCCTCTCCCAAAACAAGAGAGGTGGCGGTTATCTCCACAGACACTGGAACATTCGTAGCAGATGGTTATGCGATGCATAACTGCGATCTTCGGTTCGCGGCTCTCGAGGACATCCTCATGCTACACGGGGCGACGGTCTCGATCGGGGACACCGACATCAGGGGACAGAAGTCCGAGCTCGACCTCATCGAGAAGAAGTCAGAAGAGTTGTCTCGTTTCCTCGCCGAGCGCAACACGGCCGACGTGCCTCTCTCCTACTGGAAAGGGCTGTTCAGGGACAACCACCCGCACTACTTCAGCGGACAGGAAGCTCTCGAAAAAGGATTGATAGACAGGATACTGTAACCGTGAAGTTCTCGATACGCATCGACTACCAGGACGGGCGCACTGACGAGTGGGTAAACGTCAGGGGTTGGAGGTTTACCAGGGGACGACTACAGGTAGAGGGCTACACCCCGTACGTCTTCTCGGGTCGGCGGGTGGTTCACGAGATCGACGCCAGCTCGGTCCGCTCGGTCCGAGTCACCAAGTGGGGGGAAACCCCTGTTGCCGCTAATACTTAGGACGCTGGCCGGCTCGCGGGCCTCCGGGCTCGAGACGCCCGAGTCGGACTATGACTACCACGAGGTGTTTGTCACCCCGACGCGTGAGCTGCTCTCACTGGGCTCGGAGTCGAGGAAGACCCGCTGGGAGGAGAAGCAGGAGGGGACCGACACCCAGGCCTGGGAGCTGGGTCACTTCCTGTACCTCGCCACCAAGTGCAACCCCACGGTGCTCGAGACGTTCGTCGCGCCGACGGTCTTCAACGACGGGAGTTCCTGTCCCGTGGGGGAGCAGGGAAGCTTGGCGGTGAGGTTGAGGGGCCTGCTTCCCCACGTCCTCTCCAGAGGACTGGTTTATGACGCTTTCCGGGGCTACGCCCACAACCAGAGGGCCAAGCTGTTCAGCAAGCCGGACGACCCGACCAGGGACCAGCCCTCCGCTAGGCAGTGGAAGTTCGCCGCCCAGTACCTGCGGGTGCTGATCGTGGGGGAGCGCCTGCTCCGCACTGGTAAGCTCACGATTAACATGCACGAGTACCCCGGGCTGGGGCTGGAGCTCCTGCGGAAGACCCGCCAGGGGAGCCTCACCCTGGGGGAGGTCGTCGACCTCGCCAAGAGCGTCGAGCTTAACCTGGAGAGGGCCCGCGAGAGCGTGGCCGTGCCCGAGAAGCCCAAGCTCGAGGTCGTGAACGACTTCCTGCTCGGGGTAAGGAGGGAGAACTGGTGAGGGTCGTGGCTTTCTCTTGCGTACACTGGATGTCCAGGAACTGCCAGGTGAACATCTATGAGTATGAACAACCACTAGACTACGACCCGTTCAATGAGCTGTGTCGACGCCTGCTCGATGACCCACCTGACGTGGTGGTTAACCTGGGCGACTTCACCGAGACGTACTGGGAGAGGCCCCCAGAGCTACCCGAGGGGTATACGAGAATTCCGTACTTCGCTGAACTGATTAAGCTGTGTGGTAACCATGACCGTGACGACGGACTTGACCACGTGGTTCTCGACGAGGTTCGCTACGAGCACGGCCACAAGCTAGGTCCACCCGGCAAAGACGGGTCGACTGAGGGTTACATCGAGGACCTGCGCCGAAACGTCGCCGATCTGCGCCTCGTCCACGGGCACACGCACGTCCCGTACTTACCCGAGAAAGGGTGGCCACTAGACGTGGGTAGCTTGACGTTCTCCCGTACCTACGGCGAGGTCGTCGACGGCGTCCCGACCCTTCACTTCCTGTAGCCACGCCTGTCATCTCCGCTGAAAGGGGAGAAACTCGATGATAAGCTCGGTTAGGCTTCGCCAGAACCTGCTCAGACCTCTCAGGAGGATACCCTACCTTGGTTCCCGGTTGTGGAACTGGCACCTGTCCCGGCGCGTACAGCGTGGTGACTACGTGAAAGGGGTCGTCCGTCACGTTCGCATCGAGATCGTGGACGGCTCGCTCGAGGAGCACGGACTGACCGAGGAGCAGCGAAGAAGATACCTCTGATGCTTGCACAAACAGAAACATACGGAAGAAGTCATAATGCTCGTGGTTAATATATTTGGGGGCCCTGGAAGCGGAAAAAGTACACTGGCCGCCCACACCTTCGCCGAGCTCAAGTACGAGGGGATCTTGTGTGAGCTCGTGACGGAGTTCGCCAAGGACCTAGTGTGGGAGGGTAGTCGGCGCACCCTCGACTTCGGGCTGCACCTGCTCGGCGAGCAGTACCGCCGTCTGAAGAGACTCGAGGGGCAAGTTGACGTCGCGGTGACGGACTCGCCGCTACCTCTGTCACTCGTCTACAAGCGAGACTACTCGCCTCCCAGCTTTGACTCCGTGGTCTGGGAGCTGTTCAGGCAGTTCAACAACATGAACTTCTTCATTCGTAGGTCAAAGGCCTACTCTCCCGTCGGTCGGCTCCAGACCGAGCACGAGGCGCGCGGTTTAGACGTGGCCATCGAGAACCTACTCCAGGACAACGAGATCCCGTACAAGTCACTGCCCGGTGAGCGAGTCGCAGTGCTTTACACTGTCCTCAAGATCAAGGAAAGGATCCACCATGTGTGTTGAGAAGACCTGCTGCCGCCAGAGTCCCAAGAAGTGCCGTTGCTGCGAGACGTGTGGGCATACCTTGGCCTTCTGCTACTGTGACCCGTGGGGACTCATCGGGATGAGCGGAGAAGAGTGGGAAAAGCAGCAACGCCTTGTCTTCTTCGAGCACGTACGAGATACCCCTGAGATTCTGGTCTTATTGTTGGGAGATAACCCAGAGATCTCGAGCGTTGTGAGGTGTTCCAAACATAAGCAATGGTACATGCGCAACGGAGCCACCTGCCCGATTTGCGAGGAACACGAAGAGGTCTTCGCTCCGGTGGAGTTCGTCGAGTGAGCTATGTCAGTCTGGTCCTCTTCGAGAAGGGCGGCGAGACCGTCTACCTTAAGGTCCTCGTGGACTCGTCCAAAAATAGGAAGAGGCTCAGGGAAGAACGGCTGGAAAAGCACCCTGACTCTCACGTCGTGATCTCCGCCAAGAGCCCCAACGAGGAGAATAGCTGGGTCAACCGCAGGATGCGGCGACTGGCGCTTGTCGAGCAGCGCCAACGCGACAAGAGGATAGCGAGAGCACTGCGGAAAGCGCTTGACCCCCGTGTGGTTTGAGGCTGAGACGGTACGCAAGCTACGCCACCTGAGAGAGCGGATCCTGGCGGGTCTTCTCAACGAGGACGGCCCCCGTGTCCCGGTCTGGAAAGCGCTACGGGAGTGTGAGGACTCGATGGAGGTTTACTCGCAGCTCGACGATCCCGAGTTGCGCCGGTCGGGTAAACTCGGGCGCGGTGGGGTGATGTGTTCCACCTGTCGCAAGTACAGCGCCCGCAACCCCTGCGACAGCTGCTTTCAGTCCTTGTCCGAGGGGTGGCCTGTAGACTGCGTGACGTGCCTGGACAAAGGGGATGCCTGCTCCTGCGTAAATAGGTTACACTAACCTTGTGATGTCGTACCAACCGGCTTTTTGGCTTTCTGGACACCCTCGCCCGAAGGGAAGCTGGACTCCCGTGGTCACGAAGAGTGGGATCAGGTTTAGGCACGCCTCAAATAAAACAGCTGTCTGGTGTAAGAGCATAGCTGAGCAGGCTAAGTTTCTCTGGAGACACGAGCTCATAGCGGGCCCCGTAGCCGTAGAGTTGGAATTTCGGTTACCTCGTCTTAAGACCATTAAGCGCCCATTTCCCTCAAGTCGTTACGAGGGAGACTTGGACAAGCTTATACGTGGGGTACTTGACGCGCTCACGGGCACGGTGCTCATAGACGACTCGCAGGTTATAGACCTGCGAGCCAGCAAAAGATATACCGACGGAGAAGCCGGCTGTTGGGTAACGGTTCTCGATGTCTAAGGAGGCGTGGCATGGTCAGTGAGTATGAACTCGAACACGTGGAGATTCAACGTTTCACCGACATCCTGGTGATCAACACGTGGGCCACCGCGCTCGGCTCCCTGGCCGGCTGGATCGCGCTCGTCCTGGTCGTTGTCGCCCTGCTCCAGAGGTGATTCTGAGGCCGGGTTTACCCTCCGGTTAAGGCGTTCTTGACGTTAGACTTCTAGTCCCTGGGGGTTTTTACCTCCGGGAGGTGATCGCCCCAGCCACACGGCTCATATCGATAGAACTGGTATGCCCCATTACGGTAGAACCAGAACCATACCTGGCCTGATGAGGCCAGGGTCGGCACCAATGGCCGCCTTGTTCAAGTTGTAGATGGTGCGCCAGTCCGCGATACCGAGTTTGGCGGCGATGCCACTGAGGCTGTCGCCGGAGACCACCGTGTATGTCCGTTGTGCTGGCGCAGGAGTAGGCGCTGTCCCTCCGGTGGGCCCAGCAGGCCCAGCTGGACCCTGTGGACCCTGTGGACCCTGTGGGCCCGGAATCGGCGCGGGTAGTGTCTTGGCCGCTTCGACCTCAGCCTCCACGGTGCGCCCCAGGGCTGCAAAATCGTCTGCTATCTTGCCCATGAGAACCTCCTCTGGTGTAGGAACTGGTGTTGGTACTGGTGGCGCAAAGGCACTGTCTATAAAGGTGTTGAGGTCAACAGCATAGCCATCCAGTTGCGTAGTGCCCTGATACTGCTCACCCACAAGGTCAGTCATTTTCCACGGTCCGTAGGGAGCAGCGCCGAAGTCGATGTCGGGATTCCAATCGTAGTTGGCATTCCAGAGCTTGAACCGCAGCCAACGCGGGTCTTGACTGTTCCCCATGTGCCCCGACCAGAACCAGCGGGCGGTATAGCCAATGTCTGTCCGTTTCCCCTCGGCGGCTAGGGCATCTGCTAGCTCGAAAGCCCGTGCCATTGTGAGCCCTGCTATCTCCAGGTCGATGGCTACGCGGTCAAGGGCGGCCCACTCACTGCCCGCGTTGCGCCGTATCTCCATCACCTGTGTTGCCAGCGGCCACCACGTAGGCGGGCTCGCATTAGCATAGCCACCAACTATGAATCCTGCGGCCCTAGCATTACGGAGGTTATCCGCAGCCACGGCTCTGATGCCATCATTGCCAGCATAACCGCCAGTCCACAAGCACTGAAACATAATCTCAAACCCCTCGGCGCGGCGGCGTTGCCACCAGTCAAGGGGAGGACGGGCAAAGCTCAGGTCTAAACCTTTCATTATTACTCCTATGGCAGAGTCGTCAACAAAACGACAGTGAGCCCACTGGCCTCCTCGCTTATCACGGTAGGCGAAACCAACGTAGAACGAGCGCTCCCGCTAATGCTGTTGTGGTAACCCAGCGACTTAACCGTGTCCCCCACCACTAATGCCTCGATAAATATGCCCCTGTGCCTAATCCACGCAGACGCTAAAGACTGCGCCCAGCCACCGTCGTACATGTCTCTCGAATTGAACCCCGTGATTCTTATCCCTGCGTAGCTCTCGGCACTGTCGGTGCCAACCGCTACTGAAAACTGAGACAAGATGAAGTATAGCCCCGAGCGCCTGATTATAATCTGGTCATTGCTCAAGTCCACCCCATTAAAAGTATCATAAAGGGTGGCGTCCATTGTTAGTACTGTGATAGTTTCGTCGTTTATGGATTGGGTGCCGGTTTGATACATCCGGCACGCTGGCGAGAAGATTGCGTCTTCCACGTCAAAGTTAGTAGCAAGGTTAGGAATTCGGTAGTCTTTGGTGCGGACGCCCCGCTTCCTCTCCAACGCACGGAGTCGCTTAGTTAGGTCCTCAAGTGTCTGTTGTACTAACTCTTCGATCTCAGGCATTAGTGGGGTTTCCGTATAACTCAATCCGCTTAATTGTGGGCGGCACACGGCTAGCCACACTCGTAGCTAGCCACGAGACGTGCACCATGATCCGGTACGTACCTTCAAAGCTTTGTAGGCTGCGTCGGTGACGACCCGAGGCGACAATCGGCGCACCCACGTTGATGTCGGTTCCACTGTTGTTCACAATGACCGAGATTTGCCACTCGTCGCCGCTCGCCATGTCTTGAGTCTCAATGATGATATCGTCCAAGTCAACCGCTACGGGGAAGAACATCTCACCCATAAAGGCGTCGCCTGACGTCACCACTTTATGGGTATCGGCGCGAGAACGGAATGGCCCTGCTCTCTGATCAAGAATGTTATAGGCGAGGTCATCATTATCCCCATACCACACACAAGGAGTGCTGTAGGTTGAGGAGTTAGGTTGACTCTGCGCAGAGACGAATATGCCTAGGAGGTGTTGTGCATCTTGCAGCGTGGTGGTGGACACGCTTTGCCAGGTGAGGTCATGAGGCTCGCCTGTCTGCGAGTACCCACATAGGACCAACGCTGCAGTAGAGCTTAGCAGAGGCTGGTAGATCGCCCATACATAATCGCCTGTTGCGTAGACGCCCATATACCGTCCGCCGTGCAGCTCCGTCGCTCCAGTCGGCGGTAGTCCTCCAACGGCGCCCTTAACTTCGACGCCAACGTTCACCGGCGCTTCACCCGGTGTGTAGTAGAGTAGACCTGTTGGGTGCGGAATTAGGAGGCCACCTCTCCAAGGGGGCATAGGAATATTGTCGAATACATTTCTCCACGAGCGGAAATCCTCGAAGATAAGCCCAGAACGACCACTGTCGTTGAAAGATAGTAGCCCTTCAACAGTTAAAACAAACGACAATCCGCTAAGACCGGAGATGGCAGCGGGTCTTTCATCCCTGTCACCAACTGTGTAATAAGAGCCCCAATTTGCGGTTGTAGTTGGTGTGCCATTGATGGAAAGGATAGCGTAACCATTATCCTTGAGACCAGCTATCATCTGTCCGTTCATGTTGCCAAGATGGTCTGCACCTCCTGCTGCCCATGCGGTAGAGGCTGCAAGCTCTCCTGATGGTGCTCCACCAGCTACTGTTAGCTTACGGGGGTCAAACTCATCTCCGTCTGGTAGCCACCAGAAGCCTTGATAGCGGGTAGGCTGGCCTGCTTTTTTTAGGTTAGTGAGCGTATAGTTTCCTGTTTCCAAGGTTCCGAACGCACTATTGAACAAGTCTACCTTTTCCAAGTAGCATGGAGTATTGCCTGCTTTACCTCCCCTCATGAGGTATAGGTAGCTAGGCGCTGCTCCAGCAGTACCTACTAGAGAACCGCCGACAAACACCCACTGATTACTAGCCCCCAAAGTATGCGTCATCGAGCCACTTGCAGCCCCCGTTTTGTAGCTCGCTGTACCTCTAAAGTCACTGCCCGCGTTGAGAACTGTAGCTATAAGGGTTTCTGCGGCATCCTTTGTGTCAGTGGTGTTAGCAGCCGTTCCGCTTCCAGCCACCATAATTTCGTTTGTGGAGCTATCGATGCCCGTCTGGGCAATGCTAGTACCTGTGCCGGTTGTGCTCCACCCAGCATGAAGAGGGTTAGTCTGGTTTGTATCGTAGAAGCTGGCAGCGATTACAACATAGTCTGCTGCCGTTGGGGTAGAGGTAAACACTATGTTGTTAGTTCCTGTTGCCGGTTCTATCATGTAAAACAACCGTGCAGACAGATTAGGTATAACCAATTCGCTAGCGAATATGTATGTAGGCTCTCCTGCATAAGTAACTTCAAACACATCGTTAAAAGCTAGAGAGCCAAATACCCAGATTAGCATCACCCTGTTAGGTTGGTTAGCTACTGTGTGAGCGATTGTTACGGTCGTACCATTGTTAATTGAACCAGAGGAGCTTGCGTCAAACTTTGGAAGTTGCCCAGCTAGGGGCTCTTCAAAGAAATACTGGTAATGATGGCTTGCATCGATTCCAACAGCAACAGTGTTCTTCAACGGAGCCGGACGCAGTTCTCCACGCAGTCCAAGGATGCCTGAGGCATAGTACATCCCCGGAGTTTGACGATCTTCGATTGGAAACCCAATACCGGCGCTCCAGTCATCCCACCTCTTTATGAGTATGCGCGGCATCGTATTATGCCTTGAACACGCCGACGAGTCGTCCTCGCGGCTTTGCCCACTGAAGCATACGAGGAGTAAGCTTTATACGCACGTTGTTTGCCTTCTCTTCTTTGGACTTGGCGTCGTCGAGTCGTCCAGTGTCCCTGTCCTCTTGAGCCCAGTCGTCTAGCAACGCGGCGTAAACTAAGTCAACGACGATATCGTCCGGCGCCGGGGTGGTCTGCGTGTCTATGTAAAGCACGTCGTAGTCGACGTAGCCCTTGACGTACAACGCCTGATCGACGTTGGTCTTTGCCAATTCCAGCCTGAACGGGACGACCGCGGTATCGTCTTGAAGCTTCTCGAAGTGACTCCAGTGTCGCGCGGGACCCTCAAGGATGTCGTAGGCATTGTCGTCGGTGGTGGCTGTGAACGCGGCGCCGCGCGGGAAGTAGAAGACCTTGTCCAGGTCCTCGCCCCACTCGAGCGAGCTCGGGTAGGTGTAGGTCGAGCGCAGGGTCGGAAGCAGCTGCACACTGCCCCAGTAGGTGACGTCCGACGCGGCTGGCGACTCGAGCCAGACTTGTACCTCCTCACACCCAGCTGGTATCGTCGCGGTAAACTCGAGGTGGACCCAGCCGGTCGCCGCCGTCTCAGCGGTCTCGATGTCCGCCGCCGTCGCCGTGATACGGCGCAGTGTCAATTTTGCCGAGTCACCAGACGTGACATAGACGTCAGCCGAAACGAAGACCTCCGAGCTCGGTCGAAGAAAGACGGAAGCCGACTTGGCGAAGCCGCGGGTAGTGCTTCCGTCGTTCGTAACGCTCAAGGTTTTCCGTCCCCGTAACACGGTGGTCGTGTCCTTGGCGAGCGTCGGTGTGCCCCCGGTGCCGGAGGCCGTCCAGTTGGTCGTGCCTGTGGCCTCCATGTCGCCGTCAGTGACCAGGGTAAGGGGCAACAGGATGGGGCGTCGCAGGTTCTCTAGGATCTCGTTAAGCTTGTCCCGGATCTGCAGTGGGTGGAACTTGTAGTGCACCTCGTACGCGTCACCTGACGCAACCGCAATCGCGTTAGCGGGTGCGAAGGTGAGCTGAGAAGCGCTGCCTGAGAAGTCCACGTTACTGACTCGTGACACTAGAGGTAAGGCCCAATAGATGTCCGCAGCTGTTGAGTGTGTCGCAGCGACCGTCCCAAGTTGAGCTCGCGTAACGGTGAGGACGTTGGTGCCTGTGTCGATAGCGGTGATGAGCATTGCCTCGCTATCGACAAGGATGTACTCTCCGACAGTGAACACGTCGGAGCCTGTGTAGTCGACTCCCGTCTCTGTCGCGTCGAGCGCCTCGTTGGTGTTAACTCCCGAGTCAACCTGCGTCTTCGCGATGGTAGCGGTGCGCGCCAGCCACGCCCGATGAAACTCCTCGCTTTGCCCAGCCGCGGCCAGTATCGTGTCGTTCAACGCCGTCGTGGTGCCGGCTGACGTGGTGACAGACGTGACCGGGTAGCGCGGAGAGTAGAGCTTCTTCGCTACCTTGGTTCGGAGGTTTACGAGGGGCGTGGTGGGCACCTAGCTCCTTCGCGTGCTTCCCTTCGGGGACCGTCTGCGGCGGGTGGGCGGTCGCGACACCGACGACGTGACGGAGGACCCCTGGTACGAGACAGCGGGTGACAGGTAGGCTAGCTCTCGGCGCTTGCGCGCGAGACTAGCTGTTCGGGCGGCGGCGCTCTTTCTCTTTCTTGGACCGGGCATGTGTCAGGCTCCTCTCTTGCGTCTGGTGGGCAGCGGCTTTCCGCGACGTCGCTTGCCCGGTCTCGGCACGTTGCGTTCAGGGCCGTTGGGCGTCGGGTGGTAGCCCTTGGGCACAGGGGAACCCCCGCGCTTGACCGGCAACGGCTTGACGATCCCGATGACCACTAGCGGCCGGCCTTCTTAGCCCGCTTGGGCTTGAGCAGCCCGCCGACGATCTTGACCGGCTGCACGTAGGGCTTGGGCTTGGCAGTACCTTTCAGCACCTTCGGTGGCTTGTAGGGCTTGTCGTAGGTGGTCTTGGTCGTCAGTTCGTAGGTGGTGTAGACAGGCTTGAAGCCCTTTGGGATCTTCACTCCCTTGGGTCGCTTCGCGACGGCCATTAGGACATCATCTCCTTCGGGGGCATCTTCTTGCCCCTCATCTTCTTCTTCATCTCAGAGTTTGACATCATGTGGCCATCCGGCATCCGGTGCGTCGCAACTTTCTTGCCTCGAGCCTTCATCTTCTTTTTGGCCATGTCGTCTACCTTCCCGTCTTGCGCTTACGCCAGTCGAGGTACTCCTTGAGGGCACCCTTGACCTGCTCGCGACTCATCTTCTGCGGGGGCGTCACTATCCTTCGTTGCCGCTCAAGCTCTTGCCGGGTCCGCTCCTCGGCGTAGTTCACGATGTCCCGCAGGTGTGAGAGTTCGAGCGTCTCAGCTCGAGGCACAAGGTAGCGGGCGGTCCAGAGCCGGTTGAGCAGGATGTCCCTCTCGTCCCTCGGGAAGGGGCGAGGCGGGAGGCCTGCGGGCAGCCAGAGCCTAGCTCCCACCGGTGGTCCTCGCTTTTGCCCGAGAGCTCTTGTATACCTGCTCCACGGTTCTCTTTTCGTGATCTACCCCAGGCTTGGCGATCTCCCTCGCCACCACTTGAACAGCTTCCTCAGTCGGCTTAGGAACGTCGCAGCCCATGTCCTTGCTCCGATTGTAGTTGCTCTCGAGCTGGGCCCTAGCCTGAGCGTAGGGGTCTCGCTGGAGCTCGTTCGCCAGCTCGTTCCAGGTGTGCTTGACGTTGACCACGGCCGGAGCTCGAAGCACGTGAGCGCTTCTTTCGTGACACGTAGGACACCGCTGCCACCTCGGCACGTCCTCGGCGAACGTCAGGTGAACGTCGAACGCACCGTCGAGAGGGCAGTGATACTCTTGGGTTGGCACCCTATCCGTCCTTCTTGGACAGGCTGTCAGCCTCGTGTCCCTGTAATCTTGTGTGGCTCAGGTCCCAGTAGCCGTTATTGTCAGCGACGAGCGTCTTGCCACACTGGTCACAGATGAGGGTCTTTCCGTGCAGCGTTCCTGACTTAGCGTGAAAACACAGGGCCTGTTGTTCTCTCAAGATGGTCTCGTGCTCCTCCCGTACCCACTGTCGGATCTCTGCTTCAGTTGGCATTAAACTCCTAGCAGTACCTTGCCTATGCCGTAGAGCGTGGTCACTTCAGTGGCGGTCAGTTCCTTGCCCGTGATGAAAGGTAGAGCCATCCGCCCTTGAAAGACATCGACGGCAGTTCCTGTCGCATCACTAGCCCCAATCATCAAAGAGGCCCCTAAGTCCTCCATCGCCACGTAGGCATTGGTCTCAGCGGTACTAGCGTCGTGGACAGAGACCGCATTGATGTACAGGTTGACCGCGGGCGTATCCTCGTTACCGTCGTAGGTCATCGTGCAGAACTGCCATATCCAGGGAGTGACAGCCGTACCGGTGCTAAGCGCCGTCTCGTTGGCGTCACCGACAACCGACTCATCTAGCAGGATCATCTGGAGCTTTCCGGTGGCTGTGAAGCCGAACCAGTACTCCTTGGCAGTGGCAGTCACACCGTACTTCGCCATGAGCGCACGTTGCGTCCCCAGAGCCTCCTGCATCAGAATCCAGATGCCAATAGAGAATGGACTGTCCACTGTGCTGTTGCCAAAGCTAAAGTTAGCGTTGTCCGCCGCCGCCAGGTTGGCCGTAGCGCTGTCGTTCATGTAGGAGTGGATGCCACCTGTGTGACGCGCGGGATCGAACACCAACTCAAGCGTGGAGGCGTTAAGGGCAGCTAAGACGCCGTCGTTGCCGGAACCGTAGGGGTAGGTGTTGCCGCCAACGCCGCTGAGGAACGGCCAGAGCGATAGCTTCGTGCCACCCAGCACCGTAACGATCTGGTCGAGCAGCGCGAAGGTGTTTATGGCCTTGCTGCCTAAGCCGCTACTGGTGTGCCCCATTACACGAACTCCTCTCCGCGGGCAGCCGCGACGTTAACAACCAGGTTAGCCGTGCCGGCGTCGGTCAGCGCCTCGACACAAGCGAAACCACCCGGGCCTTCGGACTGGATCGCCTGCTCGTAGGCCTGTCCCTCGAGCCACTCGGAGTAGGCCGTCGAGCGGTTGAGTGCTCGGATCTGGGCCACACTGACTGTCGTGTCGAAGATCGCGCTGGTCTCCCACCTGGTCCAGTAGAGGTTCGCTATCGACCACGAGTTCTTGAGGAGCGTGTCCCCCGAGCTAAGCAGGCTGGTCTTGGCCCAGGTGGCTGGAACAGTCCACGTAACGTTGCCGTCGACCCCGAACGTGTCCACCCCAGAGATCGTGCCGTCGGTAGCGGAGATGTTGGCCCACGCGCCGTTCCAGTAGTTGACGGTAAGCGTCGTGCCCCCGACGCTGTTCGTGTTGGTGACGTCTACCGCTGCCCCACGAAAGGGGATAGCGGCCCCGACGTAAAGGTAGTCACCGTTGGCGGCGGTGTCAAAGGAGTTGAAGCTAACGGTGGTGGTGTCGCCGTCTTGCATCTCGTCCGAGATGTCAGAAGCGTTGCCAGCGACGACGAGCAGGTCAGAGGTCTTGACGATAACGAGGTACGGGTTGAGCAACCAGCGGGCGACGCCGCATCCCACGAAGTTGCGGGGCGTGAGGGAGATCCAGTTTGCGCCGAACGGGATCGAGATAAGGGAGGCCGTGGTGGTGAGCAAGGAGCCACCGGAGGCGGTCGAGGCCGCGCGGAGCTCGGAGAACTCGGCCGTGATGGTCTGCGAATAGGTCCTGTGCATTTATTCCTCCAGTCCAGAAGCGGGGGTTTGCCTACCCACCCCTCAAGGCTACGGTCTTATTATAACACTATGCGGAGCGGAGTACGCGTCTCGGACTTCCGGATTCGGCAATGGCCTGCTCGCGGGCGGTAGGCCTCGCCGGTCGTCTCTGACTCCGTCTCTTTGGCCTCCTCATTATCCGCTGTTTTCGCCTTGATGGTCCTGGTAGTGCCATGCTTATCTCCTCGCCGTAACTTTCTTACCGGTGGGCCTCCACCCGTGCTCGACCGCACGCAACAGACGCACCTGTGACTTGGCCTTCTTCCTCGAGGTCTTCTTGGCCTTCACCCCACCCGGGGTGCTGACCCGGTAGCCTCCCTTGACCTTGGTGATCTTCTCGGGCACGTCTCTCCTACGCCGCTACAGGTGTGCTCACTGCGCGCTTATCAGCACTAGAATGACGCCCGCCAGCGCGGAGCCCGTCCCGATGCCGAGAAGCGTGAAGCTCAGCATCCACTTGAGCATCGACACCGCACCCTTTGTCTCGTGCTGGTCTTTCATGACCTCCGCCATCCGCCCGTTAGCTTCCTTCTGGTGGTCCTTGAGCTCGGTCATGTCCTCACGCATCGCCTGCTGGCGCTCGCTCACGATACCGATGATCTCAGCGTTCTTTTGAGCAAGGCGCTCGATACGAGACAGAGTCTCAACGAGGTCAGTTGACATGTACTTTGACGGCATCAATTTCCGTTTCCACGACTGACCAACCTTTGCCCTTAGGGACCTTCCGCACCGACACCGGCACTAGACTACCTTCTCCTTTTCTGAGGTGGAGGCGCTTGAAGAGCCCGTGTGACCTTCTTGATAGCGCCTACGGGTCCTGTCACTGGGTTGTAGAGCTTGGCCACTTTGACGACCTTACTAAGGCTTGGGGACGGGTTACCTCCGATACCTTTCTTGGCCATTTCGACGCCCCGTTGTCCGAAAGCGCGCGCCTTTGCTACAGGGCTGGCGGTAGGTGGCAACACTTTCTTGGCCGCCTTCCCCACTTTCTTCGCTAGTTTCTTAAGTAGAGCCATGTTATCCCTCCAAGGTTAGCCATACTAGAGCGTGTTGTCCGTGTTGCCGCGCGTTTACGCACCAGCCGATTGACCGGTTCGGCACGACCGCCAGGCCGCTGACCGCAGCCAGTCTCTCGCGGTTTCCACCTCCCCTTGAACCCGCAACGATGTTACCGCCAGGAGCCCGCACGACCGCATATCCGCTGGCGTCCTTGGAGCTACTGTCGGTTCCAAAGCCGTACTGGGGCACCACGTTCGTGGCCACCGCCACGGCTCCGTTGGTTATGTCGCTGGCGGCGACCGGTAGGTTCTCGAGCAGGTCATCCTGCTGGAGCGCCGCGCACGGTCCGCCGGTCTGGAGCCAGAAGTAGGAGTTCGCGGCCACGGCCACCGGGGTTATCCCGAGGACCGGGGTACCCTGCGAGGGGCTGTACTGGACCACCTTTTGGTAGCGGTTCCGCAGCAACGTCACCCGAGAGGCGGTGCCGACCGTGAGGTGAGGAGGGGCGCTGAGCGTGAAGTCTGCGGTTACCGATGGGGGATTAATTGCGGGGTTGCCGGCGATGACGTACACGTGTCCCTCACCGCTGTTGTCATTGACGAAGAGAAGTCCATCCCTGTACTCGTCAGCGGGGATTCCCGTGCCGAGGGGAACGGACACGGTGACTCTTACCCCGGCTCCCGAAGCTCCGTCGGCCACCGCGGCCCCGGATACGGTCCTGTCCTCGAGCCCGAAGACCGGCCGCGCCGCAGCCACGACACGCGCTACGCTAAGCGCGGTCGCGGAGTTCCTCGCGTAGCGGAAGATCCGCTCCCCGTCGACGTGCATCCGCGTGCCGAGGGGGTAGCCCTGCGTCGTCCCGGTCTCGAACGGCTCGTTTACCGAGCCACGTATGTTTAGCTGTCGACTCATTTAGTTCTCCTATCTGGCATACGCCAATCGATAGTTGTGAGTTAATCGAGTATAAGAAAGCAGTGACCGAAGTCGCCGGCTACGCCGACGATCATCGCCACGGCGATCGGTAGGTCAGTGTCGGCGGCCGCAGGCATAAGCCCACCAGCTGCGGTTGAGCCGTCAGTCAGGGGCCCCTCAAGTACCCAGGTACCATTGACCAGGCAGGAAGCAACGCCGTAGGTCTGCATCCAACCCCACTCGTTGGCCGCGATGATGACGCGTGGGATGCCGGCGGCCATCGCTGTCGGGGTGGTAACGGGAGCGATGACGGTGTCCTTCCAGGGGTTTTTCATGGCGGTGAGCACGTTGCTAGCTGCGACGGCGACGGCGACCTTCACGGTGACTCCGTCCTCCAGTGTGAGGACGCAGTCGGCGGCGCCGGCGGCGGCCGGGTGAGACTTGACCTGGTAGATGTGACCCAGGTCATCTGTCTCCTCGACGAGGACCGTGCCTCCCGCTAGGTCATTGGCGACGAGCGCGGTGCCCGCTGCCGGGCGGAAGGTGATGGTTGTGTCGCCGGCAGCCAAGGCGACGGTAGCCGCCTGGGTGACCCAGTCCGTGGAGCGCGTCTCACCCTGGTAGAGCTTGTTGGCCACGCCGATGGTGGCGCCCATCTCCGCGTAGCGGAAGACGGAGCCGCTGGGGGTGATTAGCTTGGTGCCGAGCGGGTAGAGCATCGTGCCCCCCGTCTCGTAGACGTCCTTGTCCTGGCCGTAGAGGATGGCTGGAAAGGCCATCGTGTTCCTCCTTGTCGAGCTGGGCGGGGGTTCGCCGGAGGACGCTCCCCCGCCCGCTGCTGCTTAGCTGGGTGGGTCAGTCGAGGGTCAGGAAGATCGGGCCGTACTCCGTGGTGGCCTCGACGGTGGCCGCGTAGCCGACGATCTTGGTGAGCTGGGTGGTCTCGGAGTCGTTGGGGCCGACCGAGCCCGCGGTCGCGGCCGGGATGACCTCACAGCCGAGGACGACGGAGCCCACGATCAGGGCGCGGCAGATGCCGCCGGTCTGGACCCAGCCGTAGCCGTCAGCCGCGATCGGGGTCACGGAGACGCCCACGAGCGAGGCCAACGGGGTGGCGTTGGTCGTGATGACGATGTCCCGCCACAGGTTCTCGACGTAGGAGATCGTGTCGGCGGCCGCGAAGGCAGCCACGGTCGGGTTGTAGAGGACGAAGGTCCCGGTCGAGGCGCCGGAGGTGATGAGGGTGTTGCTCTTGATCCGCATGATGGGGTTGAGGTTGGTGGCGGTGCTGGACCAGCAGTACCCGTACTTGAACAGGTTGATCGCGCCGTCGGCTGCGGTCGAGCC
>Ga0209324_10000376_pt1 | contig 31088 bp, 33 predicted proteins | sample Rifsed19ft3_FD_184015 | JGI IMG/M metagenome (GOLD analysis project Ga0209324, IMG submission 184015) | Soil microbial communities from Rifle, Colorado, USA - sediment 19ft 3 (version 2) | ecosystem: Environmental > Terrestrial > Deep subsurface > Rock core/Sediment | place: Rifle, Colorado...
GCCGCCCTCATGGGAGCGAACTTCCCGCTCGCCATAAGGATATTCGGCAGGGACACCGAGACCAGGGGCGAGGACGCCGGGCTTACCTTCTCATTCAACACCGCGGGCGGCATCATAGGCGCGTTCGCGGCAGGATTTATAATAATCCCGCTGCTTGGCCTTGAGAAGACCAACTTCCTCGCGTTCGCGGGCTATCTCGCCATAGGCTTCGCCGCGCTCCTTATCGCAAAGAGGCAGGTGCTGCACTACGCCATTGGCGTCGGCGCGGCAGTCGCATTCATCATAGGCGGCTTCGTCTTCGGGTCAGCGCCATCGCTGAACTACGGCGTCTACTACGGCGGCATAAGGCACAAGACAGTAGAGAGCTTTATCTCGTACAAGCAGCGCATGGAGAAGGAGATTGCGTACTCGAAGCACGGCTTCTACGGCCTCGTCTCTGTGCGCTACAACCCCGGCAAAGGCGAGGTCCAGCTCCTCCATAACGGCAAGGTGGACGCCTCTATCGCCCTTGCCGACATGCGCACCCAGATACTCATAGGGCACATGCCGCTTCTCATGCACAGGAACCCTGAGAGGGTATTGAACATAGGCCTCGGCGGAGGCTTTACGGTGGGGGCATTGAAGAGCCACCCGGATGTAAAGCAGATAGACGTGGTCGAGATAGACCCGCTCGTGGTAGAGGCCACGGGCACCTACTTCAAGGACTACAACAACGACGCGCTCAACGACCCGCGCATAAGGATGCACATCCACGACGGCAGGTACTTCCTCAAGACCGCGCCGTACAAGTACGACGTGATAGTCTCCGAGCCGCCGAACATCTGGGTCTCCGGCGTCTCGATGCTCTTCACGCGGGAGTTCTACAAGATAGTCGACGAGCACCTGAACCCCGGCGGCGTACTCTTCCAGTGGGCCCCCGGGTACGAGATGAGCGAGGAGGACCTGAAGCTCATATTGAAGACCATCAAGGAGAGGTTCGAGTACGTGACTTTCTGGATGCAGGCCACTGACATCGTCATATTCGCGTCGCATACCGCGCCGGACATCGACCTCTCACGCGTGTCCGCGGCGCTGGCCGACCCCAAGATAGCAAAAGATTTCCAGACCATATTCCCGAATTCGGCGCCGGAGGAGGTAGTCTCGTTCCTCGCCCAGCCTGCCCTGCAGTTCGACGAAGTGGATTTTCACCTGAGCGGCTTTACAACGTACAACACGGACAACCTCCCCTATCTCGAGTTCAACACCGCGAGGAACGTCTTCTCCTTCAGGAAGGAGCTGACCAGGCAGCGCCAGCAAGAAGAGCAGCTCCAACAGCAGCAGTAACCGGGGTAAAAGGGGGTCGAGGTGAAGCGCGCTGTCAACCCTGCCTTTGGCTACACGAGGACGGCCGTCATGCTGCACTGGGCGACTGCCATCCTTATCTTCTCCGCGTTCGCGCTCGGGCTCTACATGGTCGGCCTGGCATTCTCCCCCGCGAAGCTCAGGCTCTTCTCATATCATAAGTGGATGGGCGTGACGGTCTTCCTCTTCGCCGCCGCAAGGCTCCTCTGGAGGGCCTTTCACAGGGCCCCGGAGCTTCCAGTGAGCATGCCGGCCTGGGAACGATTCGCGGCAAAGGCCGCCCACTGGCTCCTCTACGCCCTCATGCTCATAGTCCCTGTCTCGGGCTGGGTCATGAGCTCGGCCAAAGGCTTCCAGACAGTATATCTCGGGATAATGCCCATCCCGGACCTGATAGGGAAGGACAAGGCGCTCGAGGAGGCGTTGGAGCTTGTGCATTACATCCTCAACAAGAGCCTTATGCTCCTGGCCGCCCTCCACATAGCGGCCGCGCTCAAGCACCACTTCATAGACAGGGACGACGTGCTCAAACGGATGCTCCGGATAAGCGGCGCTCTCATTGTCATCGCCTTCGCCCCTCTCCTCTCCTCAGGCGCCCACGCGGCTCCGGTAATAAGGGACGCGAGCTCCGTAGGGTTCGTCTCAAGGCAGATGGGAGTGCCGATAAAGGGCTCGTTCAAGGTTTTCGACGCGGATGTGCGCTTTGACCCGGCTGACCTCAAGGCGAGCAGGGCAGTCATCACCATCACCCTTGACAGCATAGACGCCGGGTCCGATGACGCCACGGTCGAGATAAAGAGGAGGCCCTGGTTCGACGTTAGGAACTATCCAAGGGCCGAGTTCACGTCCGGCACGGTCGCCCAAACCGGCCCGGGCCTCTACAGGGTCAATGGAAAGATGACCATCAAGGGGCGCACGCGGGACGTATCCGCCCCGTTCACCGCCAAAAGGGCCGGCGACCAATGGACATTCGACGGAAAATTCACGTTGAAACGGCTGGACTTCAGCATTGGCGAAGGCGCGTGGTCTGACACCGGCACTGTCGCCGACGAGGTCGAGATACTTTTCAGGTTCGTTGTCCCCGTACAGAAAAAATGAGACCGAAGGAGGCACTCTGAGATGAAGAGACTTATGCTGGCCCTTTCCGTACTGCTGCTTTCGACGCCCGCGTACTCCGCCATGGAAAGCTTCACCGTCGACCCCAGGCACACCTACCCGGGCTTCGAGGTGAACCACATGGGCCTCTCTACCCAGCGCGGCAGGTTCAACGCCTCGATCGGGCGGATAACCCTCGACCGGGAGGCGAAGAATGGCGCCGTGGAGATAGAGATAGACGCCAGGACAGTGAGCACGGGCCTCGAGGAGCTTGAGAAGCACCTGAGGAGCGAGGACTTCTTCAACGTGGAGAAGCACCCGTTGATAACGTTCAGGTCGAGCTCGGTCGAGTTCGAGGGAGATAGCCCCAAGAGCGTCCAGGGCGACCTCACGCTCCTCGGCGTGACCAGGCCCGTCACCCTTTCAATATCCGCCTTCAACTGCAGGATACATCCGATAAACAAGAAGTACGTCTGCGGCGCGGACGCCTCGACTACCATCAAACGCTCGGAGTTCGGGATGACCTACGCAGTACCGGCTGTATCCGACGAGGTAAGGCTCTTCATACAGGTGGAGGCCTTCAAGGACGGGCAATAAAAAAAGAGGCGGCGCATCCCCGGGATGCGCCGCCTTGAAAGATCAGCCGGTCAATTCCCCCGCAAGACCCTCTCTATGTTCTCCCTCGCATAGCCGTCCGCCGGGTCGATGGCGAGCGCCGCCCTGTACTCTCTCAGGGCCGCTGCCTTCCTCCCGGCCAGGAGGAGCGCGCTTCCGAGGTTGTTGTGCGCCTCTGCCGACGGCATCGCGTCCCTTGCCCTCTCCAGAAATCCTATGGCCCCCTCCAAGTCGCCGGTCTGCGCCAGGAGAAAGCCCATGTTCGAGAGGGTGCTATAGGAGCGCGGGTCGATCTTGAGGGCCTCCTCCAGATAGCCCTCAGCCTCGCTGTACCGCTCGAGACTTATGAGGGCGTTCGCGAGCCTGTTGTATCCCGGGACAAAGTCCTTCTTGAGCTCTATGGCCTTTTTGAAATAGGCGAGCGCCTCCTCTGTCCTGCCGGCCTCGGTAAGGAGCGTACCGACGTTGTCGTAGGCTATCCAGAGGCCCGGCCTTATCGCTATGGCCTTTTCAAAGTAAGGCAGGGCCTCGTCGAGCCTGCCCTTCTCAGCTAAAAGGAATCCGAGGTTATGATACCCCCTCGCCTTGTTCGGGGATTTCTCGACCACGTCGGACCAGAGCGCGAACGGGTCGGCCCAGACCGCGTTCCTCTTAATCGTGAGGACGGAATTGACGGCTATCGCCGCGACCGCAAGGAAGACAACCGGGTAGAGGGCGCCCCTCCATCTTTCGGCAACAAACGTCCCTATCGCAGTGGCGGCGATAAAGATCCCGATCGACGGCAGGTAGACCCTGTGCTCGAATATGACGTCCTGTATGGGTATAACGGACGATTCGACCGAGAGGGCGATGTAGAACCAGAGGACCCCGAACGGGACGAGCATGAGCACGCCCTTGCGCCCAGAACGGCGCGCGAGCAGGAACACCGCGGCGCCGATGAGGGCCAGATGCAGGGCCAGGGATGAGAGCACCTGGGGGGAGGATATCGAGCTGAAGACAGGGTAGTCGTAATCGAGGTTCTGCCCGACTGGAATGAAGATGAGCCTCAGGTAGGTCGCGACCACCCTCGCCTGGGTATAGGCGTACTCGCTCATTGAAAGGGTGGACATCTCCTCGATCTGCATCCGCCTTATCTTCTCGCTGAAATCCGAGTATCCCCCGGAGCCGCCCAAGAGAAGCGTAAGGGGCACGATAAGGGCCGTAGCGAGGAAAGGCAGTAGGTATAAAAGCCGCCTCTTCCTCTCGCCGCTTAAAAAGAGCACCTCCACGAAGGCCAGCATGAAGGGCAGCGTGGCGGCTATCTCCTTTGTCTTCTGGCCGGCCACGCAGGATAGAAGGGCTGGAATATAAAAGAGCAGGTGCCTTGAGGAGAACGGCCCAAAGGCGGCCTCCTTCCTCGCCCTGAGATAGAGCACCAGGGTAAGCAGGTAGAAGAAGGCCGTAAGCGAGACGAGCCTCTGGGTTATGTACGAGACGGCCTGGGTCTCTATGGGGTGCGTGAGGAAGAGGAGCGCGGCGAAAAGGGCCGGGACGCGCCCGGCGTTCTCTCCCTGTCCGGCCCGGGCAGCCTCAAAAAGCGCCTCCACGAGCAAATAGACAAGGGCGGCGTTAAATATGTGCAGGACTACGTTTACAAGGTGGTAGCCGAAGGTATCATAGCCGTTCAGCTGGTAGTTGATGGCGAACGAGAGGAAGCCCAGGTACCGGGTGCCCGAGAGGTCGAGGAAGTTCCCGAGGTGCCTTATCTTCTCGTTTTCCCTTATATAGTCGATGTCGTCGAATACAAAGGGGCCTTCCAGCGCATTGTAATATACGGCGAACCCTGCGACGGCCAGGAAAAGGAAGGCTATATATCTGTTCTTTAGGATAGTCTCCATAGGCGCCGGCAGGGCCGGCAGGAGAGATTATACAAAATATCGGGGCACGCCATGAACTCTTTTTTTTCGGGAGCTACCGCGCGTTGGACCACGAATTCAGGCGCATGCCTGTCATGAGCCACTTCTTGAATAGCCTCGAGAGCCCGGAGCCGGGCTCCTCTTCCGTCTTTTTCCCGGCCGGCTTTTTTGGGGGCGCCTCGACCCTTCCCTGGTCGTACCTGGCCCCGCTCGCCCTGGCGAGGTCGCTGCACGTGGTGGTGCCGTCTCCGAATACGTCGTCGCACCTTGTTGCCCCGGAGTTGTTGGCCGCGTACGCGGCCTTTGCGCGGACGCCTTTGGTGGCCTCGGTTGTGCGCGCAGCCACGCCCCTCGGCTCGATCTCTATGACCGATTCGACCAGGGAGCAGCCCGCAAGAAAGACGAGGGCCGCCGTCAATACGGCCTTTGCCGCGAAGGAGCAGCGCATCTTCACCCCGATGCAAATGGAATTTACGACCAGCCGGATGGACAGGAGGGCGCGTCCCAAGCTCTAATTATAGACCCGGAAATCCGCGAGTCAAACCCCGGGCCAGGCGGGCGGACTTTTGGCCGTGAAAACGGCCTGACTTGACACCTCCTGGATTTGGGATAACCTCAAATACAGGCGACGATGATGTCAAAAAGGCTTTATAGGGATTCTTGACATCCGCGCCGCATGGATTAGGCTCAAAGCAATGGCTTTCTTCCCCGGCTATGAGGGTGAAGGGGAAAGGGGTGAAGGAAAATGCTGCTTAAACAGATAATGCAGAAAAAGGTCGTAACGCTCGGCCCGGACGCGAGCGTACGGGACGCGGCGAAGAAGATGAAGGACTACAGGATAGGCTATCTGCTCGTCACCAACGGCGAGTCGATAAAGGGCTGCCTGACCGACAGGGATATCGTGCTCTGGCTCTCCGGCGGCAAGGACCCGGATTCCACGAAGATCAGCTCGATAATGCAGACCGGGGTCGTTACCGCGGAGCCTGACCTCGACGTCTTTGACGCATCCAAGCTGATGGCCAGGAAGAAGATAAGGAGGTTGCCGATCGTCGAAGGCAACAAGCTCGTGGGTCTTGTATCGGTCTCTGACCTGGCCTCGGTGATAGAGGAAGAGGTCGACAACTTCTTCCACGTGGAAGAGGCCTATCAGATATAGCTTGAAGTTTGCTTTCCTGGACCGGAAAAAACGTCTGGCAAGAGGAGGGATAGAGACCTGTCCTCGGGACGGGTTTCGATAACCTTCTGTTACCAGTCGGGATTAACCGGTTCAGGAAAACAAACCGAGGTAGAAGGCGACTTCTACCTCGGAAAGATTCGAGGCTGCCTTTGCGGTCCGGGAAACCCGGTTGGTAAGAAAAGGACGTGGGGGCCGTCTTCGGACGGCTTACCTGTCCTACTCTTACTGACCGGAGAAAACGGGCCGCAAAGGCAAAAAGGCGGCAGGTCAGACCTGCCGCCTTTATTTTTTTTAAATCAGCAATCAGCAGCCTGCCACTGATCCCGTGCAGCTCGACCCCGCCCCCGCCGTACACCCGAAGCAGTGCGCCCCTGTTACTATCCGCCTCTCCCCCAGCGCGGCCGCGTTGAATCTCCTGATGTCGTCAGGAGAGCCGTGGTCGCACCGGAGGCCGAGCATCTGGTTGAAGTCGCAGTCGTAAAGGCCCCCGTCCCAGCCTACTGAGAGCGTATTCCTGCACATGACGTTAGCCGCGGCAGCCGGGTTATAGCTCTTCTGGAGCCTCTCCATGTACCTGTCAAGATTTCCTGAAGACCTGAGGAAATCGAGGAACCTGCCGACAGGCATGTTTGTGAGCGTAAAGAGGTTTGTAAACCTGAGGTTGTGGCGCCTTTCGAGCTCTCTTCTGAAGTCGGCCTCTATGGCCTTCTGCTTTGGCGGCAGGAACGCGCCGCATGGGTTGTAGACAAGGTTCAGGACAAGCCCATCAAGTGCGCCGTAACCGGAGGCGTTCAGCATCTTGAGGGCCTCTATGGACCCGGCGAAGGAGCCTCTTCCCCTCTGCCTGTCAAAGACGTCTTCGAGATAATAGGGGAAAGAGGCTATGACCTCTATCCTGTTCTCCGCCCAGAACGACGGGAGGCTGCCATAGCCCTCCTCGAGCAATATCGTGAGGTTCGTCCTGGTCTTGACCTTGGCGCCAGTAGAGGCGCACCCCTCGACGAACCGCCTGTATCCGGGGTTCATCTCCGGCGCGCCCCCTGTTATGTCCACCACGGGGAAGCGTTCCCTTTTGACGAGCTCGAGGCAGGCGTCGAGGGTCTCCGGGCCCATCACCTCGGGGCGAGACGGGCCTGCCTCGACGTGGCAGTGCCTGCACGCCTGGTTGCACCTCATCCCCATGTTGACCTGGAAGACCTCGATGCCCGAGGCGACGAGCGGAAATAGCTCCGAGGAGACGAGCGAACGGTCGAACCGGTTCAGGTGATTTTGCCCCGTTGCCATTACATCCCGGCCTTGGCGGCGGTGTTCTTCATCTGCACGCCGTGAACGAGCGCGGCCCCGCCCTTTATCGCGGCGGCGACGTGCACGGCCTCTGTCATCTGGGCTGCGTTCGACCCCTTTTCAAGGCACGCCTGGGTATACGCGTCTATGCAGTACGGGCACTGGACAGCGTGCGCCACCGCGAGGGCTATGAGGGCCTTCTCCCGCTCGCTCAAGGCCCCTTCCGCGAACACGGCCCCGTACCATGCGCTGAACTTCTTCCAGAGCTCCGGGGCCTCCTCGCCGATACTCGCGAATTTTTCAAGGTCTTCCGGGTTGTAGTATGTCTCCATGCCTTCCCTCCTCTTCATTGTCCTCCCCCCGCGTCAGTCCCCGGAGGCGGAGGCGTTTCCCTGCCCCGCTTCTTTTTCCTTGAGCCTGCCTTCTCCATCTGCTCCTTTATCCGGTCTATCCTCCTGCCCAGGCCAATTACCTCTCCCAGGGGCTTCGCCAGGCGCTTTCTCGCGTCAGGGTTAGCGTACCTGACATAGACCATGCCGATCGCGGCGGTTATGACGCCGCCGATGAGGTCGTTTATGAGGTCCCACATCGTGTCAGCGAGGCCGTTCTGGGTCGTTTTCGCGAAAAGGCTGTCAACCGTGAACTCGCCTATCTCCCAGAGCCCGCCCATGGCCATCGCGAACGTGATAGTGAATATGCCGATGAACGGCAGCGAAAGCCGGACTTTGCGTGTATAATTTAACGTATATACGACGACAAAGGCCAGGAGGCCCACCACAGCGCTCCCGTAGACGTGAAGCGCCTTGTCCCAGAGCCAGACCTTCTGATAGAAATCGAGCCACTCGCCCATGAACGTATTGAGGAAGATGGAGAGCGTAATCAAGAGGTCGAGCTCAAATGGCAGCGTGACCCTGTAGCTCCTCTCGAGGAGGCTGGGGATGAGCGAAAGCACTATCGAGAAGACCGTCAAGACTGAAAAGAGGTAATCGCCCTTCATTACGGCGATCGGCAAAAGCAGCACCATAAGAAGCTTCATGAGCCAGGAAAGCCCGGTCGTTATCGACAGGGTCCGCCAGTTCCTGAGCATGTTGACGAGGTTTAGCATAGAGCTCCTTTCGTCTACGGGCCATACAATTATTATATATAGAAAGCCGCTTGGCAATATCAAATGAAAAAAAACGTCAGCCCCGCGGTGAAGACCATCTCCGCCCTCTTGATCCCGGCCATTGCCGCGCTTTTTCCAGCCGCCGGCGAGGCCGCTGGCGCCGCCGCGCCCGATGATGTCCCGGATGCCGTCAAGGCGCCCGCTTTTGACTCAAGGCCTGCGGCGGAAAAGACGCAGGGGTTTGCCGACGGAGCGCCCGGCGATAAAGGCGCCGCCCCGGCATTCCAGCCCTCGGGCAGGATGACCAGGCTCTTTAGCTCCATAATGGAGGTCGGCTCATTCCCGATGACCCTCTGCGGGCTCATAGAGAACAGCGCCTCCGGCGGCTCGTACGAGAGGCTCGCGACGGGCACAGGCGCGGGCTTCTCGGAGATCCTGTCTGATGAGAGCCGGGTCGTTGGCACGGGCCTCGGATACGAGATCGGGCCTGGCCTGAGGGTGCAGGGCTTCGGCATATTCGACATGGACGAGAACAGCGCCTACGCCGGCCCGGCGCTTACGTACAACTTCCATGACTCCATAGGCCTCACAACGGGCGTCCAGGTGCCGCTCAATGAGCCTGTCTCCGAGCGCCAGGACTTCTTTTTCGCCGAGATACGGCTCCTCTTTTAGGCTACCTCTAAAAATTGTTATTTTTCCTGACCTCTGTGTCAGTGTGAAAATAAAAATGCTCACATATATACTGCATATGCTGCGCTTTTTATTTCCACCCTTCATTGACTTCAGAAAAAATTCCTAATTTTTAGAGGCAGCCTTGTCAATTCGCTGCCTTGTCAATTCATTGATTAAAGTTATTAAAGCCCACCCCTATTGAAGGCTCTCCGGAAGGTAGTATAATGTTTATATGGGGATTATGGATGAAAGAAAAGAGAAGATGAAAGAGCCTGGCGAAGAGATCTGCCCCGTGTGCACCTATCCGGCCGACGAATGCGTCTGCTGCGCCGAGTGCGGCCATGACTGCCCGCTCGAGGCAGGAGAGGCCTACTGCCCTGTTTGCAGCCCCAAAAGCGCGAGGCCGGCGGAGGGCAAGTCATAGCCCGAGCTCTTCCCTGACCTTGAGGAGCGCGCCCTTCAGTTCCCTTACGCTCCCTTCAAGGCTCTTTTGCCTCCTCAGGATGTAGGACGGATGGTAGACAGGCATTATTTTCCTGTTTCCTGAAGCGATCCACTCGCCTGCCCTGAACTCATCATCCGGAAAGAGCGCTGAAAAGGCCGTCTTTCCGACCGCGAGTATTACCTTCGGGTCAACTATCCCGATCTCCTTCATGAGAAAGGGAAGGAAGAACTCTGTTTCGTCCTTTTCCGGGGCCCTTGTGCGGAGCCTCTTTGTCTCCACATTGGGCCAGACCTTGAGCACGTTGGATATGTAGACCCTGTCGCGCCCCATGCCGAACGTCTCTTCAAAGCTCTTTATGAAAAAAGAGCCGCCCTTGCCGACAAAAGGCCTTCCGAGCCTCGTCTCGTCGCGGCCCGGCGCCTCTCCGAGCACCATGAGGCCGCACGGTACGGGGCCCTCTCCGAAGACCGGCTTCGATCCGCCGAAACGCCCTTCTATCGCTTTTTTCAGGGTATTGTTGAGCCTGTCGAGTTCCTTGCGGGCGTCCATCAGGAGGCAGGCTATTTGAAGAGGCCCAGGGTTTTCCTGTCAGCCTTGGCATCTTCCTTCTTATTATCAGACTGGTCAGGGGACTGCGCGGGGGACTGGTCAGGGTCGTCCTCGTAGACCGGGACGCCTCCCCTGTAGATGTACCTCTCGAAGAGCTTCTGGTAGGATGTCCAGTTCGAGCCGTCGCCCTTGACCGTAATAAGCGACCTTACGGTATTGACCTTGGCGTCGAGGTCGTCGAGGTAGGAGAGTATTATGGCCTCTATGGTCTTGGGCCTCTTGGGCGAGCCGAACTCGAGCTGGCCGTGGTGCGAGAGGACCAGGTGCTTTATGTGCATCGAGATCTCCCTCGGGAAATCAGGGATGGACTGGGCCTTTTTATCGATGAGCTCTATGCCGATGGTGATATGGCCTAAGAGCCTGCCCTCGTCCGTGTAGTCGAACGCCCGCTCGTATGAAAGCTCGTAGATCTTGCCTATGTCGTGGAGGATGGCGCCCGCGATGAGGAGGTCCCTGTTTATGCTCTCCCCGTAGTGCTCCACTATCTTCTCAGCAAGGCCGCAGATCGAGAGCACGTGCTCCGCGAGGCCGCCGAGGTACGGGTGGTGCATGGACTTCGCGGCCGGGGCCGTGATGAAACGCTCCCTGACATCCGCGTCGGCGAATATGGCCTTGAGGAGCGCCTTTACATGCCTGTCCTTGATGCTCTCTATTACCGAATCGAGGCCTGCCGCAAGCTCCCCGGGGCCGGTGGCAGAGGCCGGGAGGAAGTCGCGGAGCGAGTACTGGCCCTCAGCTATCGGCTTTACCGAAGAGACGTTCAACTGTATGCCGCCCTGGTAGGCTACGGCAAAGCCCTTTATCTGCGCCACGTCGTTCCTGTTGAAGCCCCGGCCTACCTCCTCGGCGTCGTCCCAGACCCTGGCCTCCATCTCGCCGGTGGAGTCCATTATCCTCAGGTTAAGATAAGGCTTGCCGGACTTGCTTATCCCCGTCTCCTTCTTGGAGACGAGGAAGGCGTCCGCGACGTTGTCCCGCTCCTTTATGTCCCTTATGAATATCTTTTTCAACTCGCCTTCTCCGCTTCAGACCCTGGAGGTCTCCCTGTCAAGGAACCATCTCACGTATCTCTCGACTCCCTCGTCTATCCTTACGGCGGCGCTGAAGCCGAGGAGCCTTTTGGCCTTCGCGACGTCGGCGTAGGTTATGGGGACGTCGCCGGGCGCCGTGTCCATGTACCGTATGTTCGCCTTCTTGCCGAGTGACTTCTCAATGAGCCCTATAAGAGAGTTTACCTCAATCGTGTTCGCCCCGCCGAGGTTGACTATCTCGTATTTCGAGCGCGTTTCTATCGCCTTTATGAGCCCGGAGATGATGTCCTTTACGTAGGTGAAGTCCCTTTTCGCGGTGCCGTCGCCGTAGACCTGTATCTCCTTGCCCTCGCTTATGAGCCGCGTGAACTTGGCGACGGCCATGTCAGGCCTTCCCCTCTCGCCGTAGACGGTAAAGAACCGGAGGCAGGTCGATGGGAGCCCGTAGAGGTGCGAATATGTGAAGCACATGAGCTCCCCCGCCCTCTTCGTAGTCGCGTACGGGGAGATGGGGCACGTTATCGGGTCCTCTTCCGAGAACGGGACCTTGCTGTTTATGCCGTAGACCGACGAAGACGAGGCGAAGACGAAGTTCTTCACGCCTGTCTTCCTCGAGGCCTCGAGAAGGTTCAACGTGCCGACGCAGTTGACCTCTTCGTAGAGGAGCGGGTCCTCTATCGAGGGCCTCACGCCCGCCCTTGCCGCGAGGTGGCATATTGCCTCGGGCCTGAACGAGGCGAAGGCCTCGTCCATCCCCTTCCTGTCCCGGATGTCCGCCTCGAAGAGCGTGAGCGGCCCCCTGCGCCTCAGGGCCTCGATGTTCTCCCTCTTGAGCCCCGGGTCGTAGAAGGCGTTGAAATCGTCTATTACCGCTACTTCTTCCCCGCGCTCAAGGAGCGCCTCTACGAGGTGCGAGCCTATGAAGCCCGCGCCTCCCGTCACTATTATCCTCATGCGGTAAAACTATCACAGTTTCTCTCCGAGGGTCAAGAGAAAGGGGCGCGTTTTGCGCCCCTTTCAGCGCGCGAATGCCGCTCATAGCTATTCAGGCTGCTCAAAAAGCTCCATATGCAAGGCCCCGGTTAAATCGGGGAGCGAGGAATGAGGCGTACTCTTCTTGTACGTCGCAATGACGAGCTTTGAGGCCAACGCAGCAGATGGGACTTAATTCATGCCTGTTATCCGAGATGGCCCCTCAACGCCAGCTCCGCCCCCTCCACGTCATCGGTGTCCTGGTTGGGGTGGTGGAGGACCTCTATCTTGTCCCAGTCCTTGAACTGCCTCGCGGGCACCCTGGCCGTATACGTCCCCCTGCCGTCGTTGTCGCTCTCAAAGGTAAGGTCTCCCGAGCCGATGCCGACCTCACCGAGCATGGGGGTCTCGTCTATGAGCCAGATGGAGAAGGTGGAGTTCGGCTCGAGGCCGCTCGCGTTTATCCTTATCTCCTTCTGCTCGTCCTCCGCGTCGTCGATAAGCGCCTCTCCCTTCGCGTCGTCCCATACCTCGCCCCTGAGCTCCACCCGGCTCTGCGAGGCCCACAAAGGCGCCGCGCAAAGGAGGGCGGCCGCCACGGCGGACTTTATTATCAGATTTCTCATTTATATCTCCTGAAGATGGCCCAAAAGAAAAAGGACCTTCGGCTTAAAAGGCCAAAGGCCCTTTTTTACCCCGCAGGCGCATCTGTTTAGCCGTTAATCATAGGTATCCAGATCGGCCCTCAAGGCTATCTGGGCGTTGTCCAGGTCCCTGGGATCGCCGTTCGGGTGATGGGCTACCTCGATCATGTCCCAGTCGTTCAACTCCCCTTCAGAGAGCGATGCTACAAACCTGCCGTTGCCGGACGCGTCCGTCTTGAAAGAGTAATCGTCAACGCCGAGCCCCTGCATCCTGGACGGCTCTTCCTTCGCGAGCCAGACCGAGTAGACGGAATCCGGCTTCAGGCCGTTCACCTCGACCGTTATCTCGCTGTCGTATGCGGCCGTGTCAGCTTCCCGGATCGTTATATTCCCCTCGGCGCCCTGCGCGGAGAAATCCCCTTCCAGCGGTATCTCGTACGCGGCGTCGGCTGTAGTGATCATGCCGGCCGAGGCAAGAGCCGCGATCGCGGCCAATAAGCTTCTTTTCATTTCGCACCTCCTTGGGAATCAAAAAAAACCCTGAGCGCGTATGCGGAGATGGTCCATATCCGCGTACCGCCTCATATTTAGATTCTAAACCCGGCAATGGCCTTGTCAAGAAAGCCGTGTTCATCCTTGCGACAAGGTGCTCCGCTCAGAACAGCCTTGCATTTTTCTGATAAAGTATTAATCATATCTTCTCTACCCTGAACAGGAGAACAAGGATGGCGACACCCTCCGCGCTGAAAAGGATATCCGATACGGTTTGGGAGCTGCCCAGGGGCTACAAGGAAGGCATGCTCGTCCCGGCCCGCATCTTCGCCACGGAGAAGCTCATACGCGAGATGGACGCGGGAGTCTTCGACCAGGTCACGAACGTAGCCTGCCTGCCCGGAATAGTGAACTACGCCTACTGCATGCCGGACGGCCACTGGGGCTACGGCTTTCCCATCGGCGGCATGGCGGCCTTTGACCCGGCCACGGGCGTCATATCGCCCGGGGGCATCGGCTTTGACATAAACTGCGGCATGAGGCTCATCACGACGAGCCTCACCCTCGATGAGGTCAGGCCGAGGCTAAAAGAGCTTGTTGACATGCTCTTCTACAGGGTGCCCTCGGGCGTGGGGTCGACGGGGTTTCTGAGACTCTCACAGGACGAGTTCAGGGACGTCATCGAGGAAGGCTCGGGCTGGTGCCTGAAGAAGGGCTTTGCCTGGCCAGAGGACATTGAGCTCACCGAGGAGCGGGGCTGCTTCGAGGGCGCGGACTCGTCAAAGGCGAGCAGGAAGGCGGTTGAGAGGGGCTTTGACCAGGTCGGCACCCTCGGCAGCGGCAACCATTACTGCGAGATACAGGTCGCCAGGCCCGAGAACGTCTTTGACCGGGAAAAGGCAGAGGCATTCGGCTTCACCCTGCCCAACCAGATAGCCGTGATGTTCCACTGCGGCAGCCGGGGCTTCGGCCACCAGGTCGCCACAGACTACCTCCAGTCCTTCCTCAAGGTAATGGAGCCCAAATACGGCATAAAGGTCCGCGACAGGGAGCTTGCCTGCGCGCCCTTCCACTCGAAGGAGGGGCAGGACTACTTCGCCGCCATGAAGTGCGCCGCCAACATGGCCTTCGCGAACAGGCAGATGATACTCTACCTCATACGCGGGGTCTTCTCGGAGATTTTCAGGAGGTCTCCCGAGGACCTCGGGATGAACATGGTCTACGACGTCACGCACAACACCGCGAAGCTCGAAGATCATACGATAGACAAAAAGAAGACGAGGCTCCTCGTGCACAGGAAGGGCGCGACCAGGGCCTTCGCGCCCGGCATGGAGGGGATACCCGAGCGGTATAAGAAGACGGGCCAGCCCGTGATCATAGGCGGCAGCATGGAGACCGGCTCGTACCTGCTCGCCGGCGTAGAGTCAGGGGCAGAGGCCTTCTACACGACCGCGCACGGGAGCGGCAGGACGATGAGCAGGCACCAGGCAAAGCGCATGTACAGGGGCTCGAGCCTGCAGCACGACATGGAGGAGCGCGGCATATACGTACGGAGCGTCACATGGGGCGGCCTCGCGGAAGAGGCCGGGGCGGCCTACAAGTCCATTGACGAGGTCGTTGAGGCAACAGAGCTCGCGGGGCTGAGCAGGCGCGTCCTGAGGCTCACTCCGATAGGCAACATAAAGGGATAGGAAAGATGCCGTACAGGTATTTAGGCGAGATAGCGACCGCTGACGTTGCGTTCGAGGCGACCGGAAATAGCCTCGAAGAGGCATTCGCCGCCGCCGCCGAGGCCACGCTGAACGTCATGATAGAAGAGCCTGAGAGGATCGAGCGCAGGGAATCCATCGACGTGGAGCTCGAGAACGACGACCTCGAGATGCTCCTCTTCGACTTCTTGAACGAGCTCGTCTATTACAAGGACTCTAAAAAGCTGCTTCTCCGGGTAGATGAGGTGAAGATAGAAGTCGAAGGCAGGTTCAGGCTACGGGCGAAGCTCTCGGGAGAGATGATCGACCCCATGAAGCACCCGCTCGGAGCGGACGTAAAGGCAGTGACCCTGCACAGGTTCAGCCTCTTGAGGTCAGGGGACGGATGGACGGCCACGGCGGTGCTGGATATATGACCCGTCATTGCGAGGAGCGGATTCGCGACGAAGCAATCTCACACCGCTAAAAGCGCCAAAAGATGGGATTGCTTCGCTTCGCTCGCAATGACAGACAACGACAAAAACTCAGAAATCCTCTTCCAGAAAGTACTCGTCGGTCTTCGTCTTGCGGAGCGCCAACGGGGTCTGGCAGTACGGGCAGTAGACCTGCTCTCCGGGCTTCTCGTCACCTGCCATCGGTATCTCCACGTCGCACATGGGGCAGGTCAGGTAACTATGCGAGCCTTTAAGGGGCATGCTCTACCTCCTTTACAGGGATATATTCTCATATCTTATCGGACGGCGCAAGCGCGCCCTTGAGGCCGCGGAGAGCGGATTTATTGAATGTTCACGGCCCCTTTTCGCTTGACGGGGGGGAGGGGAAATCAGACAATTAAGAGCATGGAAGCCATGCGCGAGGAGACAAGAAAACTATATCTCTCCGTGGGGGAAGTGGTAGTCCACCTGAGGCACCCTGAATGGGGCCAGGGAAGGGTGGTCGAGGAGATGAACTCTACCGTCCCCGGCGGGATCTCTATGATAAGGATAGAGTTCAGGTACGCCGGGAAGAGGACCTTCGACAACAATATGGAGAGCCTGTGGTGCTGTTATCACGCGGGGGTGAGGCGAGTAGGCTGAACATAAAAAAATCAAAGGGGCGGGAGACAATCTCCCGCCCCTTTTTATCGGCGGCTTCAATTTTGCAACAAATTGAACCCAAAAATTCGTGGAACCAGCTACGGACTTTCGGATTCAGGGTGCAACCCTGAACCCGCATTGAAGCAGATGGGCTTTTTCAGCAGCCTGCGAAAAGCACCTTCCCAGTCATCTCCTTTGGCTGCTCCAGGCCCATTAACTTCAAAACCGTCGGCGCCACGTCCTGCAGCCCGCCCTGGCTTAGCTTCGCGCCCTTCAAGGCGTCGTCTACCAGTATGAACGGGACGAGGTTGGTCGTATGCGCGGTCTGAGGCCCGTTTGTCTCGGGGTCGAACATCTGCTCCGCGTTGCCGTGGTCAGAGGTTATTATCACTGTCCAGCCCTTGCTGAGGGCGGCATCAACGACCATGCCCATGCCCCTGTCTACCGCCTCGCAGGCCTTTATCGCAGCCTCGAGCACTCCCGTGTGGCCGACCATGTCTCCGTTGGCGAAGTTCATGAGCATGAAAGAATAGCCGCCCTGCCTTATCTTGTCGACCGCGGCCTCGGCTATCTCTATGGCCCGCATCTCGGGCTTTAGGTCATACGTGGCCACGTCCTTTACAGAAGGTATAAGGAGCCTCTCCTCTCCTTCAAATGGCTCCTCCCTGCCTCCGTTGAAGAAAAATGTCACGTGCGCGTACTTCTCGGTCTCAGAGACCCTGAACTGCCTCATCCCGTTCCTCGAGAGCACGTCCGCGAGTATGTTCTCAAGGCCCTGCGGCTTGAAGAGCACGGGCAGGTCGAGCCTCGAATCATACGCCGTCATGCAGACGAACCTCAGCAGCCCCGGCCTCCTCGCCCTCTCGAAGCCGTCGAATGAGTCCGCGACAAAGGCCTTTGCGATCTCCCTTGCCCTGTCAGCCCTGAAGTTGAAGAATAGCACGGCGTCGCCGTCCGATATGGTCCCGACCGGCCTGCCTCCATCGGTCACAACTGTCGGGGCGACGAACTCGTCCGTTTCATTCCTCAGATAGGCCTCTGTCATCGCCTGCACGGGGCCGCTGGCATTGACGCCCACGCCAGCGGTCATAGCGCCGTAAGCGCGCTTTACCCTCTCCCACCTGTTGTCCCTGTCCATGGCATAGTACCTGCCCGAGACGGTCGCGACCTTCGCGGGAGAGCCTGTCCTTTCGATATAGGCGAGAAGCGCCTGCATATAGCCCTCGCCGCTCGAAGGCGGGGTGTCCCTGCCGTCCATGAAGGCGTGTATGTATATCCTGTCGAGCCCCTTCTTCTTGAAGATTGCGAGAAGTCCGTAGAGGTGCTCCATGTGGCTGTGGACGCCGCCGTCGGAGAGGAGGCCCATGAGGTGCAACGAGCCTCCGCTTTTCTTGAGATCTTCGGCGAGCGCGTTTATCTCCGCGTTCCTATCAAGAGAGCCGTCCTTTATGGCCTCGGCTATCCTCACGAGCTCCTGATAGACGACCCTTCCCGCGCCCATGGTGAAGTGCCCGACCTCGGAGTTGCCCATCTGCCCGTCGGGAAGCCCGGCGGCATGTCCCGAGGTGTCTATCGCTGTCGAGGGGTATTCCTTCAGTATGCGCCTGTAATTGGGCGTGGACGCGATCGCTATCGCGTTGCCGTCATTGCTGGGGTTAAGGCCCCAGCCGTCGAGGACCATAAGGCAGACCTTCTTCACTCTATCGGTTCTCCGGAAGTTTTATTTCAGAAGAGTTTTCTCAAGGCAGGCGCCTTGAGCTGCCCCTGGATGCCCCTCATGACAAGGGTGTCCCACTGGCCGCATGATTCGCAGCGCGCGCTCCACGCGACGGTATCCGCGCCGCATGGGCATTTGAAGTGGGGCGTATACTCCCTGTCCAGGCCAAGGGCCCTGTGGAAGAGATGGGCTGCCCTGCCGCCCTGCTTGCGCCTCAGGTACGCCTCGCCGAGCAGCACCGAATGGTAGAAGCCGTCCTCCCCCTCGTTCTGAAGCCTCTCGAGCTCCTCTATGGCGTTGTCGACCATCTCGAGCCTGAGATAGAGACGGGCAAGGAGGAGCCTCATGTTCATCCCGTTGGGATGCGTGAGTATCTCCCTGTTGTACCTCTCCAAAATCCTCTCTGGCGCGGATTCCCTGATGCAGAGGTCTTCGAGGCGCAAAATCAGCGCCTCGGGGTTCTGGAACTTCGAGAGGGCCTTCTCCCAGACCTTGGCGGCGTTGGCCGTGTTGCCCTGCCTGTCGAGGACGTCGCCCAGGAGCACGTGGCCGGGCAGGAACGCGTCCTCGTTCTTCAAGACTTCCTTGAGCTTTATGAGGGCCTCGGTTAGCCTGCCCTCGTTCATGGAATGGCGCGCGGATTCGTACAGAAGGCCGGTGAGGAGCCTCCTCTCCGTCTTCTCCGCCTCGCCGTTCCCCTCGCTCTCTATGATGCTCCGCTGGAGCCTCGCCGCCTCGCTCCACGCAGAGTCCTGTATCTTCAAGTCGCGGAGCTTTCTGAGCGCGTACATGTTCCTCGGGTCGAGGCGTACGACGTCCTCGAATGCCTTCGCGGCCCTCGCCAGGTCCCCGGATTCGGCGGCGCACCGGGCGAGCGAGCTCAATATGCCGATGGAGGAAGGGTTCGTGAGATAGCCGTTCTCAAGGACCTTTATGGACTCCTCGGGCCTGTTCTCCCTCATGTAGGTCTCGGAGAGGCTTATGATGACGCCGGTGTCGTTGGGCTTGGCCATGTAGGCCTTCTCCATCAGTTCCCTCGCCGAAGCCGTATCGCCCTTCACGAGGAGCTCCATGCCCTTCCTGTAGTTCTCGTCGGCCTGGGCGAGGAGCTTCTTCTCCTTCCTCTCCCTCATCTCCTTTATGGCCCGCCTCGCGTCGGCCAATAGCGAGTTCAGCACCGCGAGCACGACCCCGGCGAAGAAGCCGAAGAAGAGCAGGAGCGTGGGGGAGAGCACGTATGTGTGCTCCGCCGTTATGACGAAGGTCATGCTTCCGGGGTTCTGCGCGTGCAGGAAGAAGAAGACCCCGAGGATGACAATTATAAAGACCAGAAGGATTTTTGTGTACATCTGCTCCCCATTTTACGAAATCTGTTCACAGCCTGCTAATGCGAGTACGGTTCGTTCCTCATTATCGTGAACGCCCTGTATACCTGCTCGTACAGGACGAGCCTCGCGAGGTCGTGCGGCAGGGTCATCCTCGACAAGGAAAGGACGATATCCGCCCTCTCGTAAACCTCTTTATGTATCCCGTACGAGCCGCCGACCATGAATACCAGGCGTTTCCTGCCCGTATTCATAAGCCCCTCGATATGCTTCGAGAGGGCCCCTGACGTCATCTCCCTGCCTGTATCCGCCAGGAGCGCGATGTAATCGCCCGGCTTTACCTTTGAGAGCAATCTCTCCCCCTCGCCCCTCAGGATATCCTCCCTGGGCGTCTTGGGAGAGGCAGACTCGTCCTTTACTTCCATTACCTCTACGCCCGTGTACCTCTTTATCCTCTTCAGGTACTCGGCCGCGGCCTCGGTTACGCCCGCCTTCTTTACCTGGCCCACGCAGATGAAGCAAACCTTCATACCGCGCCTACGATCCTTTTTTCTTGCCGGGCTTGTCCGCCTTTGCGCCCACCTTCTGCCTTATCTTCTCGGCTACCTCTGTCTGCGGCGCCTCTGCCCAGAGGCCTTCGAGGTCGTAGAACGACCTCACGCGCTCGAGGAATACGTGGACCACAACGTCGTTGTAGTCCATGAGGGCCCACTTGCCCTCTGCCGTGCCCTCGATGCCGAGCGGCCTCTCCCCCTCTTTCCTGAGGCCGTCCTCTATGGAGTGGGCTATGGCCTGGACCTGCCTTTCAGACTCCGCGCTGCAGATGAGCAGATAGTCCGATACTGCCGAGAGCTTCTTGATATTGAGTATTACTACCTTCTCCGCCTTCTTGTCGAGGGCCAGCCTGGCGATCTCGAGCGCCTTCTTCTTGGGTTCCAGTCTCTTAAGTCTCCTTTTCGGGTTATTTGTACAGCCCGCGCGTCTCGATTATCCTTATTACGCTCTCGGGCAGGAGATACCTTACAGAATCGCCTTTTCTCACCTTCTCCCTTATCGTCGACGAGGAGATGTCCATCAGGGTCGTGCCAAGGTAAGTCACAGAATTGCCGTAGGAATTCGCATAGGACTGATTTTCAGAATCATACCAGAACTTGCGGGCCAGTTCAACCGGCAGCGCCTCTCCCGGCTTCTTCGATATGTGACGCGGCCTCTCGACCACGACGAAGCTCGCGAGCTTCAGGAGCTCTTCGTATTCGCACCATGTAGTTATATCGTTGAACGAGTCGTTCCCGATTATGAGGCTCACCGTCGAAGACGGCTCAGCCGCCCTTATCTCCCTCACGGTGTCGATGGTAAAAGACCTGCCCTCGCGCCTTATCTCCATGTCCGAGACCTCGAAGCCGGGGTTGCCCTCAACGGCCGCCTTTACCATCTCGTACCGTATCTCAGGCGGGGTAAGCGACTCCTTCAGCTTGTGCGGGGTTATGTAGGTGGGCATGAATACGACCCTGTCAAAGGAGAGGGCCTCCCTCGCCTCCTCCGCGACCCTCAGGTGTCCGTAATGTATGGGGTTGAACGTGCCTCCGATTATGGCTATGCGCATTCGCTTCACTTCCGGGTAGTTTTAACGAACATATTACTTTCTTTTTTGAAAAAAAGAAAGCAGGCAAAGAATACGATCCCCGAATCCGGCGCCTTCCCTTTTCTTATCGCTTGTATTAATATATCGTAAAGGAGTATTTCAGCATGGAAATGGAGCTTTTCGGAACGCCCGGAAAAGGGCTTGTCCCCTCTCCCCTGGCTGACAGGATGAGGCCCCGGAGCGTCAACGAGTTCATCGGCCAGGAGCACCTCGTGGCGGAGGGCAAGCTCCTGGACAGGGTCCTTAAAAAGGGCGAGATCCCCTCGCTCATACTCTGGGGGCCCCCGGGCACCGGCAAGACGACGCTTGCCAGGATAATCGCCGAATCATCAAAGGCCGAGTTCGTGGAGTTCTCAGCGGTGCTCTCCGGCGTAAAGGAGATCCGCGAGGTAATAAAGATAGCGAAAGACAACCTCCGCCGCGGCAAGAAGACCGTCCTCTTCGTCGACGAGATACACAGGTTCAACAAGGCACAGCAGGACGCCTTTTTGCACAGCGTCGAGGACGGCACAATAACCCTCATAGGCGCGACTACGGAGAACCCGTCATTCGAGATAAACGCGCCGCTACTCTCGAGGTGCAAGGTGCTTGTATTGGAGGGGCTCTCGCCAGAGGCGCTAAATAAGATACTCTGCCGCGCCATGGAGGACCCTGTGCGCGGCCTCGGCAGCATGAAGGCCGTCATTGACGAGGGCGTGCTCGATTTCCTGACGGACGTCTCGGCGGGGGACGCCCGGACCGCCCTCAACGCGCTCGAGGCAGCCTACATGATCTCCCAGGAGGAGGACGGCACAAGGCGGGTCACCATGGAGGCTGCCACAGAGGCCATGCAAAAGAAGGCCCTCCTCTATGACAAGGCCGGGGAAGAGCACTACAACGTCGTATCGGCCTTCATAAAATCCATGCGCGGAAGCGACCCGCACGCGGCCCTCTACTGGCTCGCCCGCATGGTCGAGGCCGGGGAAGACCCTCTGTTTATCGCGCGGCGCATGGTCATATTCGCGTCCGAGGACATAGGCAACGCTGACCCCGAGGCCCTCCGTGTCGCCATAAACGTAAAGGACGCCGTGGACTTCATAGGCATGCCCGAGGGCTGGATACCTCTGGCGCAGGGCGTCACGTATCTCGCAACCGCGCCTAAGTCCAACGCCTCGTACATGGCCTATCTCGAAGCCGTTGACGACGTAAGAAAGCACGGCGCTCTTCCCGTGCCCCTGCACGTAAGGAACGCGCCGACAAAGCTCATGAAGGGGCTCGGCTACGGCCGCGGCTACAAGTACCCGCACAGCTTCAGGGGCGCGCAGGTCGAGCAGGATTACCTGCCGGAGCGGCTCAAGGGGCAGGAATACTACAAGCCCAATGACAGGGGCTGCGAGAGGGAGATTGCGGACAGGTTGAGGGAAACGAAGAAGCGCAAGGAGGAAAAATGAAGAGGTTCGCCCTTACGGCAATAGGGCCTGACAGGCCAGGCATCATCGCGGCGGTGACAAAGGCCCTCTTTGAGCACGACTGCAACATAGAGGACTCCTCAATGACCTCCATCGAGGACGAGTTCTCGATAATACTCATCGGGTCGATGCCCCCTGGCGGCGACGCCTCAGGCCTTGAAAAAGACCTCCGCAAGATCGAGCGCGCCATGGGTCTCTCAATCCATTTCAAGGAGCTCGGGAGCCGCGCACAGGAAGGCCCTCCGGGCAATCACCTCATCACGCTCCACGGCGCTGACAAGGCCGGTATAGTATACAAGACAACAGAGCTGCTCGCCCGGATGGAGGTCAATATAACGGAGCTCGAGACAAAGGTCATAGGCTCCCCTCCGGTCTATATAATGCTCATAGAGGCGTATATACCCGAGGGCGCGAACATATCGCTTCTCGAAGAGGAGCTTTCAGCCCTCGAGAGGACCCTCGGCGTTACCATCTCGATAAAACCGGTTGAAGACGCCGAAGTCCTCTGACCCCTATGCCCCCTTTCGAGATAAAGATATATCCTGACCCGATATTGAAGCAGCCCTCGAGCCCTATCGGGCAGATTGACGCCGCCCTGGCAGAGTTCATAGAGGGCCTTGTAGCCACGCTCAGGGCAACGCCGGGCGTGGGCCTTGCCGCCCCGCAGGTCGGCAGGCTACTTCGGATAATAGCCGTTGACGTGACCCCCAGGGAGCCGGGCTCTGGCCTCGTCGTGCTCATAAACCCTGTTATTATGTCCTCGACCGGGTCAAAGAAGGTAAGGGAGGGCTGCCTTTCGGTGCCCGAATACACGGCCAACATCCAGAGGGCAGAGGAGGTCGTGGTCCGGGGGCTCGACCCGGATGGCAGGGAGAAGGAGATAAATTCAACAGGACTTGAGGCAATCGCCTTCCAGCACGAGATAGACCACCTCGACGGCACACTCTTCCTTGACCGGATAACCAACATGAAACGTGACCTTTTCAGGAGAAAAATCAAATCTCTGTGAATAATGTCACGGACTTTTGATTCCCTTCCATGATAGACCGAGGGTGTGACTGAGCGCACACCCATAGGCTGTCTCCATCTCGCTACTCCCCAGGGTTTCCCGGAACCTAACTCCAGCACTGTTGCGCAATCCAGGTTATCCACTGCTACGGAAAGGAGACAGCTCTATGAACAGGTTCGCTCTCTTGGCGTACGGGGCAAGAAAACGCGGGATAGCGGAGATATTCCGGTCCCTTGAAAAAGGGCGCTGCCTGGCCGGCGATTCGGTGCTCACCTGCTTCGGGAACGACTTCGCCCTGGTCTCTGAGGTGATAGGGAGCGACAGAAAGGGCCTCTTGGCCGCGACGGGCTCTCTCAAGGACGTACTTGTAAGGTCAAAGGCCCTGAAGGGGCGCTGCCCGGCGCGACCCGGGAACATGGTCGTTACGCTTCATGGCCAGAACAGGGCTGAGACCATCTGCAGGTTCCTGAAGATACTCGACGATACGAGGTCCGAGCTTACAGGAATGGAGACAAAGGCCGTGGCTGAAGGGAGGCTCCTGATCATCGCGGCCGAGGTCTTTTGCCCGGGCAGGGCCTCCAAAAAGGCCCTTAAAAGCCGGTTGAGCGCGTTGGCCCGGTCGCTCAAGATTAACCACTCTGTTCACGAGATAGTACCTGACGAGATAATCTGAAACCCTGCCCAAACCAATTGTCAACCGTTTAGCATATAGAGTTGACAATCAAGCCCTGCCCGTGCTATTTCATTGATAACATACCTGACCTTCAGGATTTTAAATGGAAAAGATATTTGCGGCCGCTCTCGCCAGGGGCCTTTCATCAGAGGGCCTCTCGCCTGTTGAGGCCGTTGAGATAACAGGGCTGCCCGCCTCGTCCATCTTTGATCTCCTCGCGATAACCGAGAAGGTCAGGAGGCGTCACAAGGGGGTAGAGGTCAACCTGTGCTCAATCGTGAACGCCAAGAGCGGCCTGTGCAAGGAGGATTGCTCCTTTTGCGCGCAGTCCGTCAAGTATTCGACCGGCTCTCCCGAATATCCGATGTCTGACGCCTCCTCGCTGCTCCTCGCCGCAAAAGAGGCCGCGGCAGCCGGAGCGCGCGAGTTCTCGATAGTGACGAGCGGCACTCGGATAGAGAAGGAGCGCGACGTCGCCATACTGAGCGAGGCGATAAAGGCCATGCGCGAGGGCCTCGAGGTCGAAAGCTGCGCCTCATTGGGCATACTCACGCCAGAGACATTGAAGAGGCTTAAGGATAGCGGCCTTGAGAGCTATCATCACAACCTCGAGACAGGGCGGAGCTTCTTCCCGAAGGTATGCACGACGCACGACTACGAGGACGACGTAAGGGTCGTAAGGACCGCCAAGGAGCTCGGCTTTCATGTATGCTCCGGCGGCATCTTCGGCCTCGGCGAGGGCTGGGAGGTGCGGATAGAGCTCCTCTCGACCCTCCGTGAGCTCGACGTCGACTCCATCCCCATAAACTTCCTGAACCCGAGGCCCGGCACGCCGCTTGAAAGCGCCGAGAACCTTACGCCGATAGAATGCCTCATGATAATCGCCATTGCCCGCCTCATGCTCCCGGCGAAGGACATAATCGTATGCGGCGGCAGGCACTTGAACCTGCGCGACCTTCAGCCCCTTATATTCGCCGCCGGAGCTAACGGCATGATGATAGGCAACTACCTCACTACCCCCGGCAGGGACCCCAAGGACGACCTCAGGATGCTCTCTGACCTGGGCCTCCGGCCAAAGGGCTACAAGTAAATCCGAGCCATGATAGATAGCATAAGAGAAGAGCTTGCCAGGCTTGATACGCTTGGCCTCAAGCGCTCCTTCAAGGTCATAGAAGGGCCGCAGGGGCCTGTGGTGAAGCTGGACGGCCGAGAGGTCATCCTCATGTGCTCTAACGACTACCTGGGTTTTGCCAACAACCCGCTTGTAAAGAAGGCCGCGATCGTCGCGACAGAAAAATGGGGCACAGGCGCAGGCGCTTCCCGGCTCGTCTCAGGCACAATGGAGGCGCACGTGATGCTCGAGGAGCGCATCAGGCGCTTCAAGGGCGCTGAGGCGGTCCTCCTCTTCAATTCAGGCTACAATGCGAATCTCGCGCTCCTCTCCACTCTCGCGGACAGGACGACAGAGGTCTTCTCTGACAGATTGAACCACGCCTCCATCGTGGATGCCTGCGTCCTTTGCAGGGCAAAGGTAAAGAGGTACTCCAACAGGGACTGCAACGCGCTGGAGGGCCTCCTGAAGGCGTCGAAGGCGAAGAGAAGGATAATCATAACCGACAGCGTATTCAGCATGGACGGAACCCTTGCGCCCCTTGCCGAGATAAGCGGCCTCGCCCAGAGATACGGGGCAGCCCTCATCGTCGACGACGCCCACGCGACCGGCGTCCTCGGCAATGGCCGGGGCAGCCTCGAGCACTTCGGCGTAAAAGACCCGGACATAATACAGATGGGCACGCTCGGCAAGGCCCTGGGCTCCTTCGGCGCGTTCGTGGCGGCAAGGAGAGAGGTCATAGAGCTCCTCGTCTCAAAGGCGAGGCCCTTCATCTACACCACCGCCCTGCCCCCAACGGTCTGCGCCGCCGCTGCAAAAGCCGTTGACCTGATAGAAGAGGACCCGTCGATAATAAAGAGGCTTTGGGAGAATACTGGTAGACTCAAAGAGAGGCTCACTCAGGCCGGTCTTGACACTATGGAAAGCGCAACGCCGATTGTGCCTGTATTGGCCGGGGACGCGAAAAGGGTGATGGAGATATCGGAAAGGCTCCTTGAGAGGGGCGTCTTCATACAGGGCATCCGCCCTCCTACCGTGCCTTACGGAACTGCGAGGCTCAGGGCAACTCTCTCCTCGGCACATTCAATCGATGAAGTCGACCGCGCTGCGGCGGCGATAATAGAGGCCTTCGATGTCCAGTGACCTCGTCTTTGTCCACGGATGGGCGACCGACAGCGGCGCATGGGAGGGCATAGCGAAAGAGTTCGCCGGGTCCATCTCAATCGACCTGCCGGGCCACGGCGGGCAATTGGGCTGGGATGAATCCACGCTCAAGCCAGCGATTGATGAGATCGCGGGGCGCGTAAAGGGGGCAAAAAAGGGGCTCATCGGCGTGGGCTGGTCCCTCGGCTCTCAGGCCCTGATAGCCGCCCGGCCCCTTTTGAAGGAGAGACTCAGGGCCCTCGTGCTCGTGGGCTCAACGCCATGCTTTGTAGAGAGGGAGGATTTCCACTGGGCCCAGTCAAAGGCCCTCGTGAAGCGGATGATAATGGACATGAGGAAGGACCCTGCCGCGACAGTCGACAGCTTCTATTCGCTGAACTTCACTTCCAACGAGGCTGCAACCGACGAGGCAAAGGCCTTTGTATCGAGATACAAGTACCCCGGCCCCATCTCATGCGAAGGGGATCTGCCGGGCTGCTTCCCCAAGTTCAGATACGGCGAGATAACAAAGGCCCTTGAGGCGCTCTATACGATAGACCTGAGGGAGGACATCAAGACGATAGATGTACCCGTCCTCCTCGTCCACGGCAGGGGGGACAGCATCTGCCCTGTGGGAGCCGCCGAATACATGGCGAGCAGGATGAAGAGGGCGAGGCTCGAAGCCTTCGATGGCGCAGGCCACGCGCCCTTCCTCACGAGGCGCGATGCGTTCATCTCGGTACTGAAGGACTTCATGAAAAGGCTTGATGATGCTCAAGACAGGCTTTGACAGGAACGTAATAAAAAGATGCTTTTCGCGGGCAGCCTCTACCTATGACGGGTTTTCTTTCTTTCAGCGTATGGCGGCCACAGAGGTCATGAACAGGCTCTGGGCCTCTGGCCCCCTCGCCTCGCCGATCCTCGACATAGGCTGCGGCACCGGATTTCTTTTAGAGCTTGTGAAGTCCTCTTTTCCGGAAGTCCGGGCCTGCGGCGCTGACATTGCTCTGCCGATGCTCCGCAGGGCGAGGGAGAAGGCGGGGACTCAAGGCTCAGGCCTTGTCGCCTCTGACTGCGAAGCGCTCCCTTTCATGGACGAGAGCTTCGCGGTTGCCGCGTCGAGCCTTACCTTCCAGTGGGCTCAGGATTCCGCCGCCTTCCCGGAGGCCTTCAGGGTATTGAAAAAAGGCGGCCTTTTCATATTCTCCACGCTCGGCCCCGCGACGCTCAACGAATTGAAAGAGTGCTACCACGGCTATCAGGGGATAGAGTTCAGGGAGGCGGCTGAGATAGAAAGGACGCTCCATGAGGCCGGGTTTGAAAAGACCTCGGTTGAATCGAAGATAATCCAGATGAGGTACGCAAACTTCATGGACCTGCTGCGCACCTTGAAGTGCATAGGCGCCTCTCCTCCCCTTGAATGCGGCAAGGGCCTTTCGCCGGGACGGGCCATGAAGGAGGCCGGCAGGGCATACGCACAAAGGTTCCCAGCGAATGAAGGCGGCGGCGTGCTGGCAAGCTATGAGCTGATTATTGCATCTGCAAGGAAACTTTAGTCCTTCCCCCTTTTTTCAAGGGGGACTGAAGCGGGATTATATTTGGCGCGCAGAGCCGCACCCTGCAACCTGCGGCTACAAAGGCATAGATGAAAAGAAAGACAAAGAATCTTATTAAGCTCGACCGCCGATACGTCTGGCACCCGTTCACCCAGATGCGCGAATGGGCCCAGACCGACCCGCTCATAATCGAGCGCGGCAGCGGCAACTACCTCATCGACACCGAGGGCAGGCGATATCTCGACGGCGTCTCGTCCCTATGGGTCAATGTCCACGGCCACGGGCGCCCTGAGATAGACAGGGCAATAAAGGCGCAGATCGACAGGCTCGCCCATTCAACCCTGCTCGGGCTTGGAAACACGCCATCCATTGAGCTTGCCCAGAGGCTCGTGCGAATAGCGCCCAAGGGCTTAAAAAAGGTCTTCTACTCGGATAACGGCTCGACTGCCGTGGAGATAGCCCTCAAGATGGCATTCCAGTACTGGGAGCAGACAGGAAAGCCTGAAAAGAAGAGGTACATCGCATTCACCGGCGCGTACCACGGAGACACCTTCGGCTCGATGAGCGTGGGCGAGATAGACATCTTCGTAAAAAAGTACAGGCCGCTCCTCTTCAGCACCATCCGGGCCCCCTACCCTTACTGCTACAGGTGCCCGGTCGGCAAGGCATTCCCTGACTGCAAGACAGCCTGCCTCGACGCCTTTGAAGAGGCCCTCAAAAAGCACGGCAAGGAGATAGCCGCCTGCATAATAGAGCCGCTCCTCCAGGGGGCGGCAGGCATGGTCACCTCTCCGCCGGGATTCTTGAAAGAGGTCAGGAGGCTCACAAGGAAATATAATGTCCTTCTCATAGCGGACGAGGTGGCGACCGGCTTTGGCAGGACCGGCTTTATGTTCGCATGCGATGCAGAGGATGTATCGCCGGATTTCCTCTGCCTCGCGAAGGGGATAACAGGCGGATACATGCCTTTGGCCGCGACCCTGACCACTGAGAAGGTCTATAAGGCATTTCTCGGAAGATACGAAGATTACAGGAGTTTTTTCCACGGCCACACCTACACCGGCAACCCGCTCGGGTGCGCGGCCGCTATCGCCAGCCTGGAGATATTCGAGAGGGAAAGGACCGTCTCAAGGATGAAGCCGAAGGTCAGGCTCTTAAAAAAACTCCTCGAGAGGTTCCGGGAGCTTGAGCACGTCGGCGACATAAGACAGATCGGCCTGGTAGCGGGTATAGAGCTGGTCAAGGATAGAAAGACGAAAGAGGGCTTTCCGGCAAAGAAGCGGGTCGGCTACAGGGCCTGCCTTGAGATGAGGAGGTACGGCGTCATACTGAGGCCGCTCGGGGATGTCGTGGTCATCATGCCGCCTTTGAGCATAAAGGAGGCGGAGCTGAAGAAGATATGCGACGCGGCGTACAGGGGGATAAAGGAGATAACGGAGTAGCCGCATGAAACCCTCCTTCTTCATAACCGGCACCGATACCGGAGTGGGCAAGACCGCGGCCGCCTGCATACTCGCCCGTTCCTTCAGGGCCGCTGGGTACAGGGTCGGCGTAATGAAACCGGTCGAGACAGGCTGCGCCGACAAGGACGGCAAGCTCATCCCCCAGGACGCCCTGAGGCTCAAGGAGGCATCCGGCTCAACGGCAGCCCTTGAGACCATAAACCCGTACAGATTTACGCTTCCTCTGTCGCCTCATACTGCCTCTGAGCATTTCGGCGCAACCATTGAATTTGACAATATTAAATCGTGCTTCGACGAGCTTATTAAGGAGAGCGACGTCATGCTGGTCGAGGGCGCCGGCGGCCTGCTCGTACCCGTCTCAGAGGGCAGGACAATGGCTGACCTGGCCATCTATCTGGGCATGCCATTGATTGTCGTCTCGGCCAACCGCCTCGGCACAATAAACCATACCCTGCTGACGGTCCATTGCGCCCTTTCAAAGGGCCTCAAGGTGGCAGGCGTAATCCTCAACAACACTACGCCTAAGGACGGCGACATAAGCAGAGAGTACAACCGGGCCGATATCGAACGCCTCTCGCCTGTGCCAGTCCTCTTCGAAATTCCTTTCCTCAAAAAAGAAGTGGCCCCCTTCCAGTTGGAAGAGGGCCACTTATCCTTCTTAATCAGAGCTTCATGACTTCACATACCTGCGTTGCCCGCAGACTAGATCACGCTCTGTTTGCCGTCGTGTAGTTCAGCGTTCCGCCCGCCAGTATCGTCTCCACCTGCCTCGGCGAATAGCCGTGCTTCAACCTTATCTCTTTGCCCTTGGTCACGTTCTTCAGGGTCACGGCCTCGCCTGTGAGCGCCTTCCTCAGGTCCGACAGCTCGAACTCGTCGCCGTCGTCGATCGAGTCGTAATCAGCCGCGTTCTCGAAGGTAAGGGGCAGTATGCCGAAGTTCACCAGATTATCCTTATGGATCCTGGCAAAGCTCTTGGCGATTATGGCCTTGATGCCGAGGTACATGGGGCAAAGCGCCGCGTGCTCACGGGACGAGCCCTGGCCGTAGTTCTCGCCGCCGACGACGAAGCCGCCGCCTGCCGCCTTCGCCTTCTCGTGGAACCTGGCGTCTATCTGCGAGAAGACGCTCTCGGAGTACTTGGGCACGTTCGAGCGGTACTTGAGCCATGTGCCCGCGGGCGTGATATGGTCCGTCGTTATGTTGTCGCCGAGCTTTATGAGGACCTTGCCCTTCAGAGTCTCGGGCAGGGGGCCCTGCTTGGGGAGCTCCTTGATATTCGGGCCGCGCGCTATGGTGACCTTAGAGGGGTCCTTTGCCGGCGCGACTACCATCGAGTCGTCTATGAGGAACTTGGAGGGAGCCTTGACCTTCGGGAACTTGCCTAACTTCCTCGGGTCGGTGATGACGCCGTAGATGGCCGCCGCGACCGCTACCTCGGGGCTGCAGAGGAACACCTTGCCGTCCTTGGTGCCGCTCCTGCCCTCGAAGTTCCTGTTGAAGGTGCGCAGAGACACGCCGCCCGACGGGGGCGATTGTCCGTTGCCTATGCAGGGTCCGCAGGTGGCCTCGAGTATCCTCGCGCCTGCCTCGATGAGGTGCGAGAGGCCCTTGTTCAAGGCCATCATGTCGAGCACCTGCTTGGAGCCAGGGGATATGGTCATGCTGACGTCCGGGTGCACCTTGAAGCTGCCCTTGTGGAATACCTCGGAGACGAGCATCAAGTCCCTGTAGGAAGAGTTGGTGCAGCTTCCGACGCAGACCTGGTCCACCTTCATGCCCTCTATCTCCGAGACCTTGCAGACCTGGTCGGGCATGTGCGGCTTCGCTATCATCGGC
>Ga0209324_10000385_pt1 | contig 30872 bp, 30 predicted proteins | sample Rifsed19ft3_FD_184015 | JGI IMG/M metagenome (GOLD analysis project Ga0209324, IMG submission 184015) | Soil microbial communities from Rifle, Colorado, USA - sediment 19ft 3 (version 2) | ecosystem: Environmental > Terrestrial > Deep subsurface > Rock core/Sediment | place: Rifle, Colorado...
TTCCTTCGTTCCGTCGAGCCTTTTAAAGCGTTATTTATACCACTATTTGAAGAGGTTGCGGAAGAAGTCGCCGATGCCGCGAAGGCCCTTCCGGAACGTGTCGACCAGGGGATGAACGGGATGAAGGGGGCACGTCTCCTTGGGGGCCGTCCCCTCGATGAAGGCCTCCGTGAACGGCTCGGGGCAGGCCGTCGTGGCCAGGTAGCCGGAGGCGGGGTCGATGACGGCGGAGACCACCCCCTGCGGAACCGCCAGGGCGCGCGGCCCGGAGGCGGGGTACAGCGCCTTCATGAACCGGGTCCAGATCCGGAGCGCCCCCGCCGCGCCGGACAGGCCGGTCTCCTTTCCCGAGTCCTTTCCCACCCAGACGACGCATGCCACCTCCGGCGTGTACCCCGCGAACCAGGAATCGCGGTAGTTGTCGGTCGTTCCGGTCTTGCCCGCTACCGGGAAGCCGATCCCCGAGGCGCGCGCCGCCCGCCCGGTCCCTCGCTCGACCGCTCCTTCCAGCGCGGAGGTGACCAGCCAGGCGGCGCGGGGGTCGACGGCCTGCTCCACTCCGGCCTTCTCCGCGTAGACCGTTTCCCCTCCGGGTCCGACGATCGCCTCCAGCGGGAACGGCTTGTGGCGCCTGCCGCCCGACGCGAAGGTCGCGTAGGCGTACGCAAGCTCGACCGGCGTGACTTCGAAGGACCCCAGCGCCAGGGAGGGGACGGGGGAGAGGCGGCTCGCCACCCCTGCGTCCCGCGCGGCCGAGACGACCTCCGGGAGGCCCACCTGCATGGCCAGGCGGACGGCGGCGGTGTTGACCGAATCCTCGATCATCCGGCGGACGCTGATCGTCCCGTACTCTTTCCCCTCGAAGTTTCCCGGCGTCCAGCTCCCCTCCGGCGTGTTCACCGAGAGCGGCTCCCCCGAGAGCGGGCTGGCCAGCGTGATCTTCCCCTTCCCCCGGACGGCCTGCTCCATTGCGGCCAGCAGGACGAAGGGCTTGAACGCGCTGCCGGGCTGGCGCCGCGCGTCGGCGGCCCGGTTGAACTGCGTCTCTCCGTAGCCGCGGCCGCCGACCATCGCGGTCAGCTCGCCCGTGGCCGGGTCGACCGCGACGAGGGCGGCCTGGAGCGGCTCCCCGGTTTTCCTGCCCGCCTGCTCGATCTCGGCGAGCCCCTGGGCGACGGCGGCCTCCGCCGCCGCCTGGTGGAACGGGTCGAGCGAGGTGTAGATCCGGTAGCCCTCCCGGTACAGCTTCCCGTCCCCGATGCCGTCCTCGGCGAACCGCTGGACGTAGTCCGCGAAGTACTCTCCGCCGCGCGCCGGCAGGGGCCGGGGGTTTGTCCGAACGGGGGACCGCACCGCCCTCTCGTATTCCCGGGCGTCGATCATCCCGAGCTGCGCCATCCGGGAGAGGACCCAGTCCCGGCGCTCCCTGGCCGCCTTCGGCTGGCGCATGGGCGAGTACCGGTTGGGCGAGTGGATGATCCCCGCCAGCAGGGCCTCCTCCTCCAGGGAGAGCTCGCCCACGCTCCGGGAGAAGTAAAACCTCGCCGCCTCTTCCACGCCGTAGATCCCCCTTGCCCCCTCCTGCCCGAAGTAGATCTTGTTCAGATAGGCCTCGAGGATCTGCTTCTTGGAGAACCGGATCTCCATGAGGAGCGCCAATTCCGCCTCGCGAACCTTCCGCCACAGGCTTTTTTCGGGGGTCAGGAAGAAGTTCTTGGCGAGCTGCTGGGTGATGGTGGATCCCCCCTGTACGAACCGGAAGTGGCGCAGGTTGGCGATCGCCGCCCGCGCGACGCCCGGGAAGTCGATGCCGATGTGGGAATGGAAGCGGGCATCCTCCGCGGCCAGCACGGCGTCCTGGAGCCGTTTCGGGATGGCCGGGAGGGGCACCATGCGCCGCGACTCCCTGCCGGGCCCGAAGATCCGGCCCACCTCCTCCGGATCGAGGAGGACCTCCTCGAGCGGGGCGCCGGCCGTTGTCGAGAGCGAAGCGATGCGGCCTTCCCTGGATCCGATCTCCACCGTGAAGCTGCGCTCTTCCTGCTCTCCGTAGCGGAAATCCCGGGTATGGATGCGGATCCTGTCCCCCTCCTCGGACCAGCTTCCTTCCGCGAGCGGCGCGCCCGTCACCTTCCGATAGGAGAGGCGGTTGAGCCTCTCCGCGAGCCGCAGGTTGCCGAGGGAATCCCCGGGGTGGATCCGTGTGGGGCGCCCGTACAGGACCGACGGGACCTCCCAGGCATCACGCGTCACGCCCGCCCCGACCTTGTAGTACAGGTAGGCGGCGTGGAGGAGAAAAAGCGCGGCGAGCGCGAGGAGAAGCTTCTTCAGATCGTGCGTCCCGCGGCGGCGATAAAGGCGGAAAGCGTTTTCATGGTCTCTCGGAACTTTTCGAAGGTGAGCGACTGCGGCCCGTCGGAAACCGCCTTCTCCGGGGTGGGGTGCACCTCGATCATCAGCCCGTCGGCGCCGGCGGCCACGGCCGCGTACGCCATCGCCGGGACGTACGCCGCGTGCCCCGTCCCGTGCGACGGGTCGACGATGACCGGGAGGTGCGTGCGCTCCCGGAGGACCGGGATCGCGGAGAGGTCGAGCGTGTTGCGCGTCGCATCCTCGAAGGTGCGGATCCCCCGCTCGCAGAGGATCACCTGGCGGCTTCCCTCCGACAGGCAGTACTCCGCGCTCATCAGGTACTCCGTGATCGTCGTCATCATGCCGCGCTTGAGAAGGATGGGCCGCTTCGACTTCCCGATCCGCTTGAGCAGCGCGAAGTTCTGCACGTTGCGCGCGCCGACCTGCAGGATGTCGGAGTAGTCGGCGACCAGCTCGACGTCGATCGGGTTCAACACCTCGGTCACCACGGGCATCCCGGCCTTGTCGCCCGCGCTGCGCAGGATCTTCAGCCCCTTCTCGGCGAGTCCCTGGAACGCGTACGGCGAGGTGCGCGGCTTGAAGGCCCCGCCGCGCAGCACGTGCGCCCCCGCCGCCTTCACTGCCCGGGCCGTGGCGACCATCAGCTGCTCGTTCTCCACGGAGCAGGGGCCCGCGATGATGAGAAGCTGCCGGTCCCCGACGGTCACTCCCGGCGCGATCCGGATGACGGTACGCTCGGGCTTCACCTCCCGGCTGGCGAGCTTGTACGGCTTCAGGATCGGGACCACCCGCTCCACGCCGGGCAGGGACTCGAGGGACTGCAGGATGAACTTCCCCCGCTCGTCCCCGATCGCGCCGATGACCTTCCGGGTTTTCCCGTGGATCGTGTGGGGCGTGTACCCCAGTTCCCTGATCTTCTCGATGACGGTGCGGATTTCCGCTTTGGAGGCCCGGGCCTCCATGACGATGATCATGAATATCTCCCTTTCACAGGGCGTATAGTTCCGGGGAAGGATACCATTATAGGCGAATCGTCCCCTTTATTTCCATCGGGATGGGGGGTATTCTGGTCTCACGCCCGGACCTTCGACAGGAGGAGGAAGATGAAAAAAATCGCGGTATTGTTGCTCTCGGGGCTTTTCGTCGCAACGCTATCGGCCACGGCGCCGGCGCAGGACCGGTATGACCGGTACGAACGGTATCCGGGCGGAGGTCCTCCCCCGCCGCGAGCGGCGGGCGCCCCGCCTCCCCAGCACGCCGTGCACGGGCAGCCCTACTTCTTCGCCCACCTGGGCCTGTTCGAGCCGAACGACAGCGCCGCCGGGCTTTCCGGGTACGACACGGGCGGGAACTTCAACATCGGAATCGGGTCCCGCGTCTCCCCGTTTCTCGCGGTCGAGGGCTCGTTGGGCGGCTACTCGGCGGAGAGGGGCTCGGACGATGTGTCGGTGGTTCCGCTGACCTTCGGGGTGAGGATCGTCGTTCCCCATCCCTTCATGGAGCCGTATATCGGCGCGGGCCTGGGGCTGTATTTCTCCGAATTGAAGGAGGCGGCAAGGCCGGGATTCAGCGGGATCAACGATAGCGACACGGTGTTCGGCGGCTATGGGTCGATCGGGGTGGATGCCTGGCTCAACCCCCGGATGGCGCTGAATTTCGAGGGGAGATACCATTGGGCCGAGCCCACCTTCACGTCGGCGGCCGGCACCCCGTTCGACGTAAAGGTCGGGGGCTGGACGGTCAACCTGGGGGTCCGGATATCGTTCTGATCCTGGGAGGATCCGGGGCGTACGCGCTGCCGGGGGGAACGCTGGGCCGGCGCCTCTCCACACGCCGCGTGCGCACGCCTTTCGGCCTCTCCAATCCGGTCCACCTGTACGACAAGGACGGATTCCGCTACCTGTTCCTTTCCCGCCACGGGGAGCGCGGCTACGAGAAGACCGCGCCTTTCGTGAACTACCGGGCCAACATCTACGCGGCAAAGGTCCTGGGCGTCCCGCGGATCGTCGCCTGGACGGGCCCGGGGATCCTCTCCGGGAAATACCGTCCCGGCGACCTCGTCCTTCCGGACGACCTGCTGGATTTCACGCGGAACCGCCCGTCCACGTTCTACGAGGGGAAGGGGATCGGCTTCATCCGCCAGTCGCCGGTCTTCTGCGAGACGCTGCGCGCGGCGCTGTGCGCAGCGTGGGGAAGGGGCTCGGACGGAATCCGCCTGCACGCGAAGGGAACGTACGCCTGCACCGAGGGGCCCCGGCTGGAGACGCCCGCCGAGATCCGCTTCCTGGCGGGCGCGGGTGCGGACATGGTGGGGATGACCCTGTGCCCCGAGGCGTTCCTCGCCCGCGAGCTGGAGATCTGCTACGCGCCCGTGGGGTACCTCACGAACTACGCGGAAGGGGTGAGACCCCTGCCGTACCGGCGAGCGACGCTTTTCGAGGGGATGCTGCCCGCGAAGAGCGCGGGCCGCGTAGAGCGGGCGAAGAACGCCATCCCCCTCCTGGCGATCGCCGCCGCCCGGTCGCTTTCCGTGAAGGAAAGGGATTGCCCCTGCGCCGTTTCGATGGAAAGATATCGCCGCAAGGGAGTCGTCGGCGAAGATTTCCGGACCTGGGTGGCCGCCCCGGTCAGGAGGAGCGGTTGAAGATTCGCGAAGAAGATCTCCAGCGGGTCTGCAAGACGATCCTCTCCCGCTGGAAGGAGAAGGGGATGATCCGGCCGAAGGCCGCCGAAGACGTCCTGCTGGCGAAAATGATCGGCGAGGTCAGGAAGGATTTCCAGCGGGAAGTGGCGCTCGACCGGGAGGTCGAGGCGCTGATGGAGAAGCATTCCCGGGAGATGTCGCAGTCGCAGGCCAGCTCCCACGTCCTGTTCCAGAAGATCAAGGATCGTCTCGCCAAAGAGCGGGGAATCGTTCTGTAACCCTTTAAGGAGAAAGGCCTTGCGCCTGACCGAGGACCGCATCTCGCACCTGTCCCGCCTGGTGATCGACCGCCTGTACAAGGACGACCTGGCCGATTTCCCCGACGAGGGGATGGCGCTGCGCGAGGCCAAGGCCGCCTTCCAGGCGGTTGTCCGGGCCGAGGACGAGGTGGACAGCTTCGTCCGGGGGAAGATCGCACGGCTCTCCCGGCGCCCCCCCGAAGGGGGCAGGGAGTGGGACATCCTCTACCGGAAGTATTTCGAGGAGGAGATGGCGAGGCGAAAGCCGTAGGTCGACGGGCCGCCTCGCCTGCCTGCCGCCCGCATGCCTGGGGGTTTTTCCTTCTGCCCCCTTGACAGCCCTCCGGAAGGTCGGTATATTCGCTGTTAGCACTCGCCTCTGTCGAGTGCTAACAGCCGGATGGCCGCTATCCCATATACAACCGCAGGAGGAGACGACATGAAGGTAAAGCCGCTGCAGGACAGGATTCTGATCAAGCGCGTGGAGGAGGAGACGAAGACCAAGGGCGGGATCATCATCCCCGACACCGCAAAGGAGAAGCCCCAGGAGGGGCTGGTGGTCGCGGTGGGCTCCGGCAAGGTGACCGAAAAGGGGACCCGCGTGCCCCCCGAGGTCAAGAAGGGCGACCGCATCCTCTTCGGGAAGTATTCCGGGACCGAGATCAAGGTCGACGGCGAGGAGCACCTGATCCTCCGCGAGGACGACATCCTCGCCATCCTCGAGAAATAGCGAACCCATTACGAGACGACAAAAGGAGGAAATACAAAGATGGCGAAACAGCTGAAATTCAGTGAGGAGGCCCGTGCCGCGATCAAGGTGGGCGTGGACCTTCTGACGGACGCGGTCAAGGTGACCCTGGGCCCCCGGGGCCGCAACGTGATCATCGAGAAGTCGTTCGGTTCCCCGCTCGTCACCAAGGACGGCGTCACCGTGGCCAAGGAAGTGGAGCTGCCCGACAAGTACGAAAACATGGGCGCCCAGATGGTGAAGGAGGTGGCCTCCAAGACGAGCGACGTGGCGGGCGACGGCACCACCACGGCAACCGTCCTGGCGCAGAAGATTTACCAGGAGGGCGCGAAGCTCGTGGCCGCCGGGTACAACCCCATGGACCTCAAGCGCGGGATCGACAAGGCGGTCGAGGCGGTGGCGGCCGAGTTGAAGAGGATGTCCAAGCCGACCAAGGACCCCAAGGAGATCGCCCAGGTCGGAACGATTTCCGCGAACAACGACGAGACGATCGGGAACATCATCGCCGAGGCGATGTCCAAGGTCGGCAAGGAAGGGGTCATCACCGTCGAGGAAGCCAAGGGGATGGAGACGACGCTCGAGATCGTGGAGGGGATGCAGTTCGACCGCGGCTACCTCTCCCCGTACTTCGTCACCGATCCCGAGAGGATGGAAGTCATCCTCGAGGACCCGTACATCCTCATCCACGAGAAGAAGATCTCCAACATGAAGGACCTCCTTCCCCTGCTCGAGCAGATCGCCCGCTCGGGCAAGCCGCTCCTCATCGTGGCGGAAGAGGTCGAGGGCGAGGCGCTGGCCACCCTGGTGGTCAACAAGCTGCGCGGCACGCTGCACGCCTGCGCGGTGAAGGCTCCCGGCTTCGGGGACCGGCGGAAGGCGATGCTCGAGGACATCGGGGTTCTCACCGGCGGCAAGGCGATCGCGGAAGAGATGGGGATCAAGCTCGAGGCGGTCCAGTTGACCGACCTGGGCCGGGCCAAGCGGGTGGTGATCGACAAGGACAACACCACGATCATCGACGGCGCCGGCAAGAAGGCCGACATCGAGGGCCGGGTGAAGCAGATCCGCGCGCAGGTCGAGGAGACCACCTCGGACTACGACAAGGAGAAGCTCCAGGAAAGGCTGGCCAAGCTGGTCGGCGGCGTCGCCGTCATCAACGTCGGCGCGGCGACCGAAACCGAGATGAAGGAAAAGAAGGCGCGGGTGGAGGATGCGCTCAACGCCACGCGGGCCGCGGTGGAGGAGGGGATCATCCCCGGCGGCGGCGTGGCCTACATCCGCGCGGCGATGGTGCTCGACGGGATCAAGCTGGAACACGACCAGGCTGCGGGCATCGACATCGTGAGGAAGGCGCTGTTCGAGCCGTCCAAACAGATCGCGATCAACGCGGGCCAGGACGGCGGCGTCATCGTGGAGAAGATCAAGAACGGGAAAGGTGCCTTCGGCTTCAACGCGGCCACCGAGGAGTTCGAGGACCTGATCAAGGCCGGGATCCTGGACCCCACGAAGGTGGCGCGCGTCGCGCTCCTGAACGCCGCGTCGGTGGCGGGGCTCTTGATCACCACCGAGTGCGCGATCTCCGAGAAGCCGGAAGAGAAGGAGAAGATGCCTCCGATGCCTATGGGGGGCGGCGGCGGCGGGATGTATTAAGAAACCGTGATATCCTGAAGTCCATCCGGGGGGCGGGGTCACCCGCCCCCCGTTTTTCGAGGTGAGGAAAGCCGTGCCGATCTACGAGTACCAGTGCAGCAAATGCAACGAAGTGACCGAGCGGCTCCAGGGGATCCACGACTCTCCGCTCAGGAAATGCCCTTCCTGCGGCGGCAGGGTGCGGAAGAAGATGTCCTCCGGGGCGTTCGTGCTCAAGGGGACGGGGTGGTACGCCACCGACTACGCCAAGGGGAACGGAAAGAACGGGAAAGGGGAAAAGACCCCGTCTTGCCCCGCCTCCGGCGGAGAGGCACCCCCTTCCTGCGCCGGCTGCCCGAAGGCCGAATAGCCGCCATCCCTCGTTCTTCCTCTTGCCCCCGCAGCGCGATTCGAGGTAGATAGGTAGATCCTTTCGTGCAGGGGGGCGTGAATGTCCGCGCAACGGATCGACGGGAAAGCGATCGCGGCTGCAATCCGGGCGGAAATCAAGGAAAGGGCGGCGGAGTTCAACGCCCGCACCGGCATCCGGGCGTGCCTGGCCGCCGTGCTCGTGGGGGAGGACCCGGCCTCCAGCGTCTACGTCCGCAACAAGGGGAAAGCGTGCATCGAGGCGGGGATGCTCTCCCGGCAGATCAACCTCCCCGCAACCACGTCGGAGAAAGAGCTCCTGGATCTCGTTGGGCGGCTCAACGCGGACGATGCGGTCCACGGGATTCTTGTCCAGCTTCCCCTCCCCGACCAGATCGACGAATCGAAGGTGATCGAGGCGATCGCGCCGGGCAAGGATGTCGACGGGTTCCACCCGGTGAACGCTGGAAGGCTCTTCATCGGCGAGCCCGGGTTCATCCCCTGCACCCCCTACGGGATCCTCAAGATCCTGGATTACGAAAAGGTGGAGCTCAAGGGGAAACACGCCGTCGTCGTCGGCCGGAGCAACATCGTCGGCAAGCCCGTGGCCATCCTCCTTTTGTCCCGCCACGCCACGGTGACCATCTGCCACTCGAGGACGCAGGACCTGCCGGGCGTGGTACGGTCGGCCGACGTGGTGATCGCGGCGGTGGGGAAGGCCGAGATGATCCGGGGCTCCTGGATCCGCCCGGGGGCGGTCGTCATCGACGTGGGGATCAACCGGCTGCCCGACGGCAGGCTGGTCGGCGACGTGGCCTTCGAGGAGGCCAGTGCCGTCGCCGGGAAGATCACCCCGGTCCCCGGCGGGGTCGGCCCGATGACCATCACGATGCTGCTCCACAACACGCTGGAAGCCGCGGCGCTCAGGGCGGCAGCGGAGTAGCCCCTGGCGGCCCCTTCCGATCGGCGGTATACGCGGACCCACGTCTGGGCGCGGCGCGGCGACAACGGGGATGTCCAGGTGGGGTTGACCCACGTGCCCGGCACGTACCTCGGCGAGGCCGTCTACGTGGAGCTCCCCCCCCTGGACGCCGAAGTCGCGATCGGCGAGCCGGTCGGGCTGATCGAATCGTCTTCCGCGGTGTGCGAAGTGGTGGCTCCGGTCTCCGGGATCATCGTGGAGATCAACCCGGCGGCCGAGCACTCTCCCGAGACGATCACGGCCGATCCGTACGGCGAGGGGTGGCTGCTGATGGTTCGGCCGGCGGCGCCCGCCGAGCTGGACTCCCTCCTCACCTGCGAAGAATACGAACGCCTGGCAGGCTAGCGAAGAATCCGGGTGTGCGTGACCGTGTAGATGAAGTGGGCGCGGATCTGGAGGTTCGCGATCTTGTACTCGGAAGGAATCGGGTCGTAAGGCGACGCCTTCCGGATGGAGCCCAGCGCCTCGTCGTCCAGGAACCGGTTCCCGGATCCGTGGATGAGGATGACCGATTCCAGCCTCCCGAGGCGGCCGACGACGAAATCGACGATGACCTCCCCCTCGACGCCGCCGGCGGCCGACGGGTAGCCCCAAACGAGCTCGATCTTCCGTTTGATCCCCGCGAAGTAGGAGATGTACTGGATCTCGGGAGCGTTGAGAGCCGTGAGGTGGGCTCCCTCTCCGCCTTCCTCCACGATCCCGTCCTTTTCGCCGGCCTTCCCGCCGGTCCCCACCGTTTTCCCCGCGGTGCTTCCCGATCCGCGGCTGGCCGTCTTCTCCATTGCAAGGACCATCCTCCCTAGGGTCGGGTTCAGGTCCTGGATGGTCTTCCCGGATCTTCCGGGTGCGACGGTGGCGGAGGACGCCGGTCGTTCCGCGGGGGCTTCTCCGGGCCTGGGCAGGGGGAAACTCTCTTCCGGCGGCAGTGCGGGATTGACCGGCAGGTCCGGCACGCGCCCCTCCATCACGCGGGGAGGTTTGGGCGGCGGCGGTTTCGGCCGCCCCCCTTTGAGGATGCCGGCCTTGGGCGGCAGGAAGTCCGGCGCCCGCGGAAGATCGGCGAGATCCACGACCATCACACTCTCGGCGACGCGCGAGGTCCAAGGGATCAGGGAAGCCACGGCCACCATCACCAGGTGCATGAGGAAGGAAAGGGCGACGCATGACGCGAGGATTCGATGATTCGGCATAACCCAGTATTATAACAGCCGCTCCCCTCTTTCCAATTCCCGGAGGGGCCTGTACCATGAGAAAATCACTTTTCGGCCAAGGAGCGTGTCCCCATCATACCGATACGAGATACGGTCCCCTCTTCCCGGACGCCGTTCGTCAACTTCGCGCTGATCCTGCTCAACTCGGCGGTCTTCCTCTACCAGTTCACGCTCGGGGAGGCGGCGTCCGATTTCGCCTACACCTACGGACTCATCCCGTACCGGTTCCTGCACCTGTTCACCTCCCACCCGATGGAACTCCTGACCCCGCTCTTCGCGATGTTCCTCCACGGCGGATGGCTCCACGTGATCGGCAACATGCTCTTCCTCTACATCTTCGGCGACAACGTGGAGGACATCCTCGGCCACGGAAGGTACCTGATCTTCTACCTTTTGTGCGGAGTGGCGTCTTTCCTGGTGCAGATCCTGTTCCAGTCGAACTCGATGGTCCCCAACGTCGGCGCCTCGGGCGCGATCGCGGGCGTGCTCGGAGCCTACCTCCTCCTGTTTCCCCGCGCCCGGATCGTCACGCTGCTGCCGATCTTCATCTTCTTCACGGTCGTCGAGATTCCCGCGTTCATCTTCATCGGCATCTGGTTCCTGATCCAGTTCGCAAGCGGTGCACTGACGCTCGGGCGCACCGAGGCGCTGTCGGGCGGGGTGGCCTGGTGGGCTCATGTCGGCGGGTTCCTCGTCGGCATGCTTCTCATCAAGCTGATGGCCCCCCGGGGGCCTGCGCGCAGGCCCGTTGTAGTCTGACAATTCCCTTGACACTAAAGTTCCTTTCAGACTTAATTAAAAAAACAGTTTCGCCGACAGATCTACCGGCTGCCGGGCTTGGAGGCAATCGGGAACCTGAAAAAACTCTCAAGGAGGGCGGGAAATGACGAAGGCGGATCTGGTTGCTTCCATGGCGGACTCGGCGGGCATCAGCAAGGCCTTGGCGGAGAAGACGCTCAACGGCTTTATCACCGCGGTCGGAAAAGCTTTGAAGAAGGGCGACAAGCTTGCCCTGACGGGATTCGGCACCTTCAGCGTGAGTAACCGGAAGGCCCGCATGGGACGCAACCCCCAGACCGGCGAACAGATCAAGATCAAGGCGGCAAGGGTTCCCAAGTTCTCGGCAGGCAAGGGCCTCAAGGAAGCGGTCGGCGGAAAGAAGAAATAGCCCCAGGTTCAACGCTAGGCGAAAGAATCCGCTCCCCCGGCCGCGCACCGCAGGTGGCCGGGGATTTTTTTTGCCGGAGGGATCATGTTCCCGACCATCCTGCTCCCCACCGATTTTTCCGACTGTTCCGCAGAGGCGGCGCGGGTCGCAAGGCTTCTGGCGGATCGGTTCGGCTCGCGGGTCGTCGTGCTCCACGTCCTCGACGAGCCCGCCGCGCTGGACCCGATGTTCCGCGGGGACGTTCCGCTGGAGCTGCTCCGCAGCCGCATGGAGCAGTACGCCCGGGAAAGCATGGGCGCGTTCCTCGCGGCGCACTTCTCCGGGTTCGAGAACCTGGATACGATGCTTGCCGCCGGGATCCCTTACCGCGAAATCATCCAGAAAGCGAGGGAGTGCGGGGCGGGCCTGATCGTGATCGGGACGCACGGCCGCACGGGCGTGGAGCATGTCGTCTTCGGCAGCACGGCCGAGAAGGTGGTCCGCGTTGCCCCCTGCCCCGTGCTCAGCGTCCGCCTGGCGGGGAAGAAATTCGTTCACCCGTAATCTTCGCTGCCAGGGATGGAAGCGCAGCGTTCCGCAGGGGCATGGTGGTCGGGAGCGGAAACCATCCAGAGGAGGATAAAGCAGAGATGACGATGATCATCGATGTGCACGGGAGACAGGTGCTGGACTCGCGGGGGAACCCTACCGTGGAGGTTGAAGTGCGCCTGGAATCGGGGGCGGAGGGGCGCGCGATCGTCCCCTCCGGAGCGTCGACGGGCACGCGGGAGGCGGTGGAGCTTCGGGACGGCGACCCGAAGCGGTACCTGGGGAAGGGGGTCCTGAAAGCGGTCCGCAACGTGAACAAGGTGATCGCCCCGAAGATGATCGGCCTCGACGCAACCGAGCAGTCCTTCCTCGACGGCGTCCTCATCGAGCTGGACGGCACCGAGAACAAGGGGAAGCTCGGGGCCAACGCCATCCTGGGCGTCTCCATGGCCGCGGCGAGAGCGGCGGCGGAGGCCTGCGGGTTGCCGCTGTACCAGTACATCGGCGGCATCGGGGGGCGCACCCTGCCCGTGCCGATGATGAATATCCTGAACGGCGGCTCCCACGCGGACAACAACGTGGACATCCAGGAGTTCATGGTCATGCCGGTGGGGGCATCGTCCTTCGCCGAAGCGCTCCGGATGGGCGTGGAGACGTTCCACCACCTGAAGAAGGTCCTGAAAGGAAAGGGCCTCAACACCAACGTGGGCGACGAGGGAGGATTCGCCCCTCTCCTTTCGTCGAACGCCGAGGCGATCGAGGTGATCCTCGAGGCGATCGCGAAAGCCGGCTACAAGCCGGGCAAGGAGATCGGGATCGCGCTCGACTCGGCGGCCTCCGAGTTCGGCGAGAAGGGGAAGTACGTCTTCAAGAAATCGGACGGATCGAGGAAGGACGCGGAGGGGATGGTGAAGTTCTATGAGAACCTGTGCCGGCAATATCCCATCCTGTCCATCGAAGACGGCTTCTCCGAGGACGACTGGGACGGCTGGAAGCTGTTCACCCGGACGATGGGGAAGAAGATCCAGATCGTGGGCGACGACGTCTTCGTGACCAACCCGAAGATCCTGCGCAAGGGGATCGAGGAGAAGGCGGCGAACTCCGTCCTCATCAAGCTGAACCAGATCGGGACGGTGACCGAGACGATCGACGCCGTGGAGATGGCCAGGCGCGCCGGGTGGACGGCCGTGGTGTCCCACCGCTCGGGGGAAACGGAAGACACCACCATCGCCGACTTCGTGGTGGGATTGAACGTCGGTCAGATCAAGACCGGCTCGGCCTCCCGAACCGACCGGATCGCGAAGTACAACCAGCTGCTGCGGATCGAGGAGGAGCTTGGCCCCATCGCCCGATTCGAGGGGAGGGGAGTGTTCTATAATATCTGACATGGAACGCCGGTTCGTCGCGCTCATCGTGCTGGACGGGTGGGGCTTCCGCAGGGAGGCGGAGGCCAACGCGATCGTCCTTGCCAGCACCCCGTTCTTCGACCGCCTGTGGGCGGAGTTTCCCCACACGCTGATCCACGCTTCCGAGGAACGGGTGGGACTGCCCGCGGGGCAGATGGGCAACTCGGAGGTGGGACACTTGAACCTCGGGGCGGGCCGGGTCGTCTACCAGGACCTCGTGCGGATTTCGAAGGCGATCCTCACGGGGGAATTCTTCAGGATCCCCGCCTTTCATAAGGTGATGGACGCAGCTTCGGCGCGGGGGAAGGCCCTCCACCTCATCGGCCTCCTGTCCGACGGGGGCGTCCATTCCCTCCACACGCACCTGTACGCTTTCCTCGAGATGGCGAAGCTTCGGGGCCTCTCCCGCGTGTACGTCCATGCGATCCTCGACGGCAGGGACACGCCGCCGACCAGCGGCATCCATCACGTGGAGAACCTGCTGGCGAAAATGAAGGAGATCGGAATCGGGGAGACCGCCACGGTCGGAGGAAGGTATTACGCGATGGACCGCGACAACCGCTGGAACCGGGTCGAGCGGGCCTACCGGGCCATGGTGCGGGGGGAAGGGAAGGCGGGCACGGAACCCGTTGCCGCGGTTTCGGATTCCTACGCGGCGGGGAAGACCGACGAGTTCATGGAGCCCGTGGTGATCACGCGGGACGGCCGCCCCGTGGGACGCATCTCCCCCGGAGACTCCGTGATTTTCACCAACTTCCGCGCGGACCGCGCCCGCGAGCTCACTCGCGCCCTTGCCATGGAAGGGTTCGACAAGTTCCCTCGCCCGGAGCGCCTGGACCTTGCGGTCGCGTGCATGACCGCCTACGACGAAACGTTCGGCCTGCCGGCGGGATTCCCCCCGCAGACGATGGAAAACGTCCTGGCGACCGTCTTCGCCGCTCACGGCATCCGGAACCTCCGCATCGCCGAAACCGAGAAGTACGCGCACGTGACCTACTTCTTCAACGGGGGCGAGGAGAAGGTGTTCCCCGGCGAGTCGCGCATCCTCATCCCGTCCCCCTCCGTGCCCACGTACGACCTTCAGCCGGAGATGAGCGCCTACGAGGTGGGGGAGCGCGCGGAGGCGGAGATCGGCTCCCGTAAATACGACGCGATGATCCTGAACTTCGCCAACGGGGACATGGTCGGGCACACGGGGATCCTGTCCGCCGCCATACGGGCGGTGGAGGCCGTCGACGAAAACCTCCGGCGCGTCGTGGAGAAGGTCTGGGAGCTCGGGGGAGTCGCCCTGGTCACCTCCGACCACGGCAACGCCGAGCTGATGGTGGACCCGGAGACGGGGGAGCCGCACACGGCGCACACGACGAACCCGGTCCCCCTGATCTACGCGGATCCCTCGGGCAAGGGCCTCGTCCTCAAGGAGGACCGGGCCCTGGAGGACCTTGCGCCCACCCTCCTCCATCTGCTGAAGATCCCCCTTCCCCCGGAGATGACCGGGGAGGACCTCCGGAAGCGGTGAGCGGAGGGAATCGAGAGGCGATGCGGAAACAGTCGATCCTCGTCATCAGCAACGACGCCAGCGTCCGCGACATGCTGGCGAGCCTCCTGTCGGATTCGGGGTTCCACGTGTCGCTGGCCGGCACCGGGGCGGAGGCGCTCAAGATCGCCTCCAGCACGGCCCTGGACTATGTCCTGGCCGAGCTGTTCCTCCCGGACTACTCCGGCGTCGAGATCAAGCGGCGGCTCCACCGCTTGACCCCGAAAACCCGGGTGATCGTCGCCTCCTCCTTCACGATCATCAAGGGCTCGGACGACGTCCTCCGGTTCGGCTCCTCCGATTTCATCCTCGACCAGAAGGAGCTTCTGGACCTGATCCAGGCCGCGGGGGAGGAACGCTTCCCGGTGGCGCTCCCCGTGACCGACGACCGGCTGAAGCACTGCCTCGTCGAGACGATCGACGTCCTTGTGGGGCTTCTGGAGGTGAACGACCCGTTCTTCGGGGGGAACTCCCACATCACGATGGAGTATGCCCGCTCCGTCGCCGAGGAAATGAAGCTCAGCCAGGAGATGGTCGACGAGATCGTGGTGGCCTCCCTGCTCCATGACATCGGCAAGATCGGGATCAAGAGCGAGATCCTCACGTCGAAGAAGGAGATCAGCGAGTCGGACTTCAAGACGATCAAGTCCCACTGCGAGAACGGAGCGAAGATCCTCGATTCGATCGATTTCCCGTGGAAGATCCGGCCGATCGTCATCCATCACCACGAGCGGTACGACGGGAAGGGCTACCCGAGCGGGCTGAAGGGACGGGAGATCCCGATCGGGGCGCGGATCCTGTCCGTCGTCGATGCCTTCGCGGCGATGACCGCGAACCGCCCCTACCGGCGCAGCCTCGACAAGGAGGAGGCGATCCGGGAGCTCCACAAGAACGTGGGGACCCAGTTCGACCCCGAGGTCGTGGAGATTTTCACCAGCGTGGTCGAGAAGAAATACTACTTCCGGGGAGTGGGAGCCAAGCCCAAGGTCCTGATGGTGGACGACGAGGTCGACTATCTCACCCTCCTCAAGCTCAAGCTGGTGAACGAGGGGTTCGACGTCGTCGCCACGGACAACGCCGAGGAGGCCCTGAAGCTCATGGCCCAGGAAAAGCCCGACCTGGCCGTGGTCGACGTGATCATGCCGGGGATGGACGGCCTCGCCCTGTTCCGGAAGATGCGGGGCGGCGGGGGCGATCTCGCAGACACCCCGGTCATCTTCCTGACCGCCAAGGACGATACGCAGGTGAAGGTGGAGGCGCTGCACCTGGGGGCCGAGGATTACCTCGTCAAGCCGGTCGACCTCAAGGAACTCGCGGCGCGGATCCGGAACATCATCCGGAGGGATTCCCGCCTCCGGAAAGGGGCGGTGGGCGGAAGCCAGGGAGTGGTGGGGGACCTCAAGAACCTCGGCATCCCCGACATCGTCCAGACATTGCACCTCGGATTGAAGACCGCATGTGTTACTCTGAAGGGCGTGGGGGGGGAAGAGGGGCGCATCTATTTCGAGAACGGGCGGATCCGCCACTGCGAGGCGGGGAAGCTCTCCGGCGAGGAGGCCTTCTACAAACTGCTGTACCGGCAGGAGGGGCCGTTCGTCATCTCCCACGGCCAGACGACGCAGCTGCGGACCATCGCGATGGACGAGATGCAGCTGATGATGGAAGGCCTGCGGCGCATGGACGAGGAGAAGAAAGAAGGAGTTCCCGAGTGACCCTGTTTTCCAGGGAACGAAGGAGAAAGGAGAGACGTCAGAGAATGGCCACCGTTGTTTTTACCGTCCAGAGCGGCCGGGATCCGGTAAGGGTTTCCTCCCCGGTGACCGGGACCGTGAGGGACCTGTCCGCGCTCGGCATGTCGGTCGTCACCCCGAAGATCGCACCCAACGGCATTCACATCATGTACGACACCCTGATGACCACGCGCAACCGGGTGGACGCGACCGTATTCGTCGAAGGCGATCCCCCCGTCCGGGTTTCGGGAAAGGTCGTGTGGTTCCGCGGGGCGGAGGAACCGAAGGGATCGTACATCTTCGGCATGCAATTCGACCAACCCACCGCGGAGTTCGAGGAGGGGTTGGACCTCCGGTAGCACCTTGAAAGCCATCGACATCCACGCGCACCCGAGCACCCGCCCGTGGTACGAATCGATGCGGCCGTATTTCGAGGCCCTCGAGGCGTACTACAAGACGCCCTTCCGCGTCCGTACCGACGAGGAGATGGTGGAGGAGTTCCGCCGCGCGGGGGTCGGCGCGATGATCATCGCCTGGGACGCCGAGTCGACGACGAAGCTCCCCGCAACGACCAACGATTACACGGCATCGCTCCGCGACCGGTTCCCGGAAACGATCCTCGGCGCGTGGGCCTCGGTCGACCCCTGGAAGGGGGAAGAGGCGGTCCGGGAGCTCGAGCGCGCCGTTCGGGGACTGAACATGGTCGGCGTGAAGTTCCAGGGGGTTGCGCAGGCGTTTTTCCCCAACGACCGGCGGTTCTACCCTCTTTACGAGAAGTGCGTGGAGCTCTCCGTCCCCGTTCAGTTCCACACCGGCACGACGGGCCTGGGGGCGGGGACACCCGGGGGGATGGGGTTGAAGCTCAAGTATACCCAGCCGATCCACCTGGACGACGTCGCGGCGGATTTTCCCGGGCTCACCATCATCGCCTGCCACCCGTCGTGGCCATGGCAGAGCGAGATGATCGCGATCCTCCTCCACAAGGCCAACGTCTACATGGAGACCTCGGGCTGGTCGCCGAAGTACTTCACGCCGGAGCTCAAGAAGGAGATCGCGGGCCGGCTCCAGGACAAGGTGATGTTCGGCTCGGACTACCCCGTCCTCACCTACGAGCGCCTGTTCCGCGACTGGGACGCGGAGAACTACCCCGCCGCCGTCCTCGACAAGTTCTTCCTGTCCAACGCCCGAAGGATCCTGCGGCTCCCCTGATTTTGCGCTTGCCTTGGGGAACCTTCCGGATATACTGTGGTTTTCCGTTCAGGCAAGCTTCCTTGCGTGCGAGAGTGGCGGAATGGCAGACGCGCCGGACTTAGGATCCGGTGGGCAACCGTGAGGGTTCAAATCCCTCCTCTCGCACCACCGAGCAGCGTGCCGTTATCTAAATAGAGGGAAGAGAAGAGGACGATGAAAACGAGCGTGGAAACGGTCAGCGGCGTGGAGAAGCGGATCCGGGTGGAGGTCCCTCCGGACGAGGTGGTCAAGCGGATCGAGGAGGGGTACGCCGAGGTCCGGAAGATGGTCCCGCTCCGGGGATTCCGTAAGGGAAAGGCCCCGATGTCCATGGTGAAGCGGCTTTTCAAGGATCACGTGGAGGGGGAGGTGGTCGAGCACCTGGTGAAGGAATCGATCGCCGAAGCCGTCAAGGAGAACAACCTCCGCGTGCTCTCCATGCCGAAAATCGACGGCGCGAAGATCGCCGAGGGGCAGGAGTTCGCCTTCACCGCGACCTTCGAGGTGTTCCCCGAGGTGACGCCCTCCGGGTACAAGGGGCTGCCCGTTGTGAAGGAGAAGGTGGAGGTCAAGGACGAGCAGGTGGACGCCGCGCTCGCGAGCCTTCGGGAGTCCTTCGCCAGTTACCATGTCGTGGAGGAGCGGGGGGCGGCCGAGGGCGACCTTCTCGAATTGAGCGTTTCCTCTTCAGCCGCCGGCGAGGCGATCGAAACCGGCCAGCCCGCGAGCCTGGTCCTCGGCGTCGGGGTCCCGTTCGGGAAGGAGTTCGAGGCGGCCCTTTCGGGGGCCAGGCAGGGGGACCGGAAGGCCGTAGAGGTGGAATACCAGGAGGACGCTCCCGACAAGAAATACGCGGGGAAAAAAGTGAGCTTCGACGTCGTCGTGAGCGCCGTCCGCGGGAAACGTCTTCCGGAGGTAGACGAGGATTTCGTCAAGAATCTCGGCGATATAAAGAGCCTGGAGGAGCTTCGTTCCAGGTTGGCGGAACGGCTGCGGGCGGAAGGGGAGGAGCGGTCCCGTTTCCGCTCGGAGGAAGAGATCCGGAAGGGGCTGCTCGAGAAGAACGCCTTCGAAGTTCCCCGGTCGCTGGTCGACCGGCAGATCTTCGGCATGATCGAGGAAACGGCGAACCGGATGGCCTCCCAGGGAATCGACCTAAAGAAAGTGAACATGGATTTCGAAAAGATGAAGGAGCGGTTCGCCCCGAGCGCGGAACGGGCCGTCCGGGTTTCCCTGCTGCTCGAAGCGATCGCGAAACAGGAAGCCATCGACGTCCCGTATTCCGAGATCGAGTCCGAGATGAAAGAGATGGCGGCGGTCGCCCGGATGAGCCATGAAAAGGTGAGGGAGCACTACGGGGACGAAAACCGGCTGGACGCCCTTCGGAACCGGCTCCTGGAGCGGAAGGTGATGGCGTTCCTGCTCGAGAACGCGCACGTCAAAGAGGAGGTTGCAGCCGAATGACCCTCGTGCCCATCGTGGTGGAGCAGACCGCCCGCGGCGAACGTTCCTACGACATCTACTCCCGGCTGCTCAAGGACCGGATCGTCTTCATCGGGAATCCGATCGACGACGACATCGCCAACCTGGTCATCGCGCAGCTTCTGTTCCTCGAGGCCGAAGACCCGGACAAGGACGTCAACCTCTACATCAACTGCCCCGGCGGGCTGGTGACGGCCGGCATGGCGATCTACGACACCATGCAGTTCATCAAGCCCAAGGTGGCCACCGTGTGCATCGGCCAGGCCGCCTCGATGGCCGCGGTGCTCCTGGCCGGCGGGGCCAAGGGGAAGCGGACGGCCCTGCCCAACGTGCGGATCCTCATCCACCAGCCGATGGGGGGGACCCGGGGCCAGGCCACCGACATCAAGATCCAGGCCGAGGAAATCCTCCGGATGCGGGAGGAGCTGAACAAGATCCTTTCCAAGCATACGGGGCAGTCCCTGGAGCGGATCGCGTTGGACACCGAGCGGGACTACTTCATGTCGGCGGAGCAGGCGAGGAGCTATGGTATAATCGATCAGGTTGTCGAAAAACGGCTGGCGGTCGCAAGGCCGCTCGTGGATTGACGGAGGCCCCCCATTGACCCGGAAATTCAACGATAAGGCGAACCTTCTGGTCTGCTCCTTCTGCGGCAAGGCGCAGAACGAGGTGCGGAAGCTGATCGCGGGGCCGACGGTGTACATCTGCGACGAGTGCGTCGAGCTGTGCAACGACATCATCTCGGAAGAGACCGAGGTCGAGCACTCTTTAGACGAGAAGCGGCGAAGGCTCCCCAAGCCCACCGAGATCAAGAAGACCCTCGACGAGTACGTCATCGGGCAGGAGCGCGCCAAGAAGATCCTCTCCGTGGCGGTCTACAACCACTACAAGCGGATCGAGTCCCGCACCACCGACGGCATCGAGCTGCAGAAGTCCAACATCCTGCTCCTCGGGCCGACCGGCAGCGGCAAGACGCTGCTCGCGCAGACCCTCGCCCGCATCCTGAACGTGTCGTTCACCATCGCCGACGCGACGACGCTGACCGAGGCGGGGTACGTCGGGGAGGACGTGGAGAACATCATCCTCTCCCTCCTCCAGGCGTCCGACTACGACGTGGAGAAGGCCCAGAAGGGGATCGTCTACATCGACGAGATCGACAAGATCGCGCGCAAGTCGGAGAACCCCTCGATCACCCGGGATGTCTCCGGGGAGGGCGTGCAGCAGGCGCTTCTCAAGATCCTCGAGGGGACCGTCGCCAACGTCCCCCCGAAGGGCGGCCGCAAGCACCCGCAGCAGGACTTCATCAAGGTGGACACCACCAACATCCTCTTCATCTGCGGCGGGGCGTTCATCGGCCTCGACGGGGTCGTGGAGCGGCGGACCACGAAGAAGACGATGGGGTTCGGCGCCGACATCGTCTCGCACACCGAGAGGAACCTCGGCAAGCTCCTCGAGGCCGTCCAGCCGGAGGACCTCATCAAGTTCGGGCTGATCCCGGAATTCGTGGGGCGCCTCCCGGTGCTGGGCACCCTGCACGAGCTGGACGAGGACGCGCTGGTCCAGATCCTGACGCGCCCGAAGAACGCGCTCGTGCGCCAGTACCAGCGGCTGTTCGATTTCGAAAACGTGAAGCTGGAATTCTCCGAGCCCGCGCTGCGCACCATCGCCCGGCAGGCGATCGATCGGAAGGCGGGGGCGCGGGGCCTGCGGTCCATCCTGGAGCACATCATGCTCGACGTGATGTACGAGATCCCCTCCCAGAGCAACATCAAGAAATGCATTATCTCGGAAGACGTGGTGAGCGGCAAAGTCCCTCCGGAAATCGTGCAGGGAAAGAAGGCCGAACTGGCGTGAGGCAGGAGGGCCCCTCGAACGGCAGGGCCGGTGACGCCGTGGAGGATGGAATGGAAGACAGGAAAAAGATCCTGCCGCTGCTCCCGTTGCGCGACATCGTCGTGTTTCCCCACATGGTGGTGCCGCTGTTCGTGGGGCGCGACAAGTCGATCGCTGCGCTCGAAGCCGCCTTGTCCCTGGACCGCCTCATCTTCCTGGCCGCCCAGGAGGACGCCTCGACGAACGACCCCGCGGAGGAGGACATCCGCCGCATCGGCACCGTCAGCCACATCATCCAGCTGCTCAAGCTTCCCGACGGCACGGTCAAGGTGCTCGTGGAGGGACGGTCGAGAGCGAAAGTCGTCCATTACCTTCCCAACGACCGCTATTTCCAGGTGAGCACCGAGGAGATCGTTCCGGAGCGGGTCACGGGGGCGCACGCGGAGGCGCTCGTCCGCAACGTCCTCGCGTCCTTCGAGAGCTTCGCCAAGCTCAGCAAGAAGATCCCTTCCGAGACGCTCTCGCAGGTCGGCGCTCTCCACGACCCCGCCCGGGTCGCCGACACGGTGGCTGCGCACCTGCCGATCAAGCTCTCCGACAAGCAGGCGATCCTCGAGATCGAGCCGGACCGGAATCGACTGGAGAAGATCCTCGCCCTCATGGAAGCCGAAATCGAGATTCTCGAGATCGAGCGGAGGATCCGGGGCCGCGTCAAGAAGCAGATGGAGAGGACGCAGCGGGAGTTCTACCTGAACGAGCAGATGCGCGCCATCCAGAAGGAGCTCGGCCAGGGGGACGAGGGGAAGACGGAGCTGGACGAGCTCGAGGAGAAGGTCAAGAAGAAGGGGATGAGCAAGGAGGCGGTGCAGAAGGCCCAGAAGGAGATCAAGAAGCTCCGCATGATGTCCTCGATGTCGGCCGAGGCCACCGTGAGCCGCAACTACGTCGACTGGCTCATCTCGATCCCGTGGCAGGAACGCACCGAGGACAAGCTCGACATCGATGCGGCCGAAACGGTCCTGAACGAGGACCACTACGGGCTCGAGAAGGTCAAGGAGCGGATCATCGAGTACCTCGCGGTCCGCAAGCTCGTGTCCAAGCTGAAAGGGCCGATCCTCTGCTTCGTGGGTCCTCCCGGCGTGGGGAAGACCTCCCTGGCCCGGTCGATCGCGAGGGCGATGGAGCGCAAGTTCGTCCGGATGTCGCTGGGCGGCGTTCGCGACGAGGCGGAGATCCGCGGGCACCGGCGCACCTACATCGGGGCGCTCCCCGGCAAAATCATCCACCAGATGAAAAAGGCGGGGACGGTGAACCCCGTGTTCCTGTTCGATGAAGTCGACAAGATGTCGATGGATTTCCGTGGAGACCCTTCCGCGGCGCTCCTCGAGGTGCTCGATCCGGAGCAGAACAACTCCTTCAACGACCACTACCTGGACATCGACTACGACCTCTCCGACGTGATGTTCATCACCACGGCGAACATGCTGCACGGCATCCCGCCCCCCCTGCAGGACCGGATGGAGATCATCCGTCTGCCGGGGTACACCGAGGTGGAGAAGCTCCACATCGCCCGCGACCACCTGATCAAGAAAAAACTGGACGAGCATGGCCTGTCGCGGGAGAAGGTGTCGTTCGCCGACGCGGCGATCCTCCACATCATCCGCTATCACACGCGCGAGGCCGGAGTGCGCAACCTGGAACGGGAGATCGCCTCCATTTGCCGGAAGATCACCCGGGAGGTGGTCAAGGACCCTTCGCTCGTGAAGATGCGCGTTTCCCCTTCGGCGGTGCGCGGCTACCTGGGCCCCGCGAAGTACCGGTACGGCGAAGCGGAGGAGAAGGGGCAGATCGGGCTCGCGACGGGGCTGGCCTGGACCGAGTTCGGCGGGGAGCTTCTCCTGATCGAAGTGGCCCTCATGCCGGGGAAGGGGAACCTCAAGGTTACGGGCAAGCTCGGGGAGGTGATGCAGGAGTCGGCCCACGCCGCCCTCTCCTACATCCGCACCCGTGCCGATCGCATGGGACTGGACCGGTCCTTCTACCAGAAGATCGACATCCACATCCACGTGCCGGAGGGGGGCATCCCCAAGGACGGCCCTTCGGCGGGGATCACGATGGCGACGGCCCTGGCTTCCGCGCTGCTGCGGGTGCCGGCGTGGAACGACCTGGCGATGACGGGAGAGATCACCCTGCGCGGGCGGGTGCTCCCGATCGGCGGGGTCAAGGAGAAGCTCCTGGCGGCCCATCGCGGCGGGATCAAGACCGTGATCCTGCCGGCAGAAAACGAGAAGGACATGACGGAGATCCCGGCCAAGATCCGCAAGAACCTCAAGATCCTCTTCGTCCGCCACATGGATGAAGTGATCGAGGCGGCCATCGACATGCCCGGGACCGTGAAGCCCGTGGAGCCGGTCTCGCCTCCCGAACCGGAGGCGGAGCCCCCCGCCGTCCCGCCCGGATCTTCCGGCGAGGAAGTCATCCGGCACTGAAATCAGGGCGGAGATTCCGTAAGAAGCCTCCCGCCGCTTTCGCCTGCGATCCTTTCGGCCTCCTCCCGCCCGATCACTTCGGGCAGCGGAAGGAGGCCTTTTTCTCCTCCGATTCCCCCCGCGAGCTTGAGCGCGACCTCCGCGAGCAGGACGCCCGCGAGGCGTCCCTGTCGGTCCTCGATCGCCGCAGTTGCAGCGTCGCACTCTCCATCTGCCGATATGCCCGCCACCGCGGCCGGCGTTCCCGGCGGGGATTCCATGGAACCGCGGAGCCAGAAGAGGATGGCCGCCGAAAGTTCCTTGCCGACAGGTCCGAGCGCTCCGAGCGTTCTTCCGAACCGCCGGAAAAAGACCGCTGGACGCCCCGGCGGAAGGCCGAAGAAATCTTCCCCCAAGACGAAATACCCTCCCGGGGGGGAGCCGGAGGGAGCGGTCTCTTCCCGCCCGGGGGCCCTGGCCACTCTCCGGAAGAAGGCGTATCCGCCGAACCGGTCGAGAGAGCAGAAGAGATAACGGCGCGGCGCCGGTTCCTGCCGTTCACCGGCCGCCGTCCGGCCGCCGGCGAGGAAGTGGGCGGAGAGGAGTTCCGTCCATCCGGGCATCATTCCGCAGCCCGACACGGCCGCAACGCCTTTGCGGCGGAATGCGTCATGGACCTCCCGCCGGTCGGCCGCGGAGAGCGTACCGTCCCCGATGCTGGCGGCAGGGGTCCCCTTCTCCGCACAGGTCAGCAGGATCCTCTTCTCGTACTCCGCGCACGGGCCGACAGCGCTGGCCACGGCGTTTACCCCCGCAAACAGCCGCGTAAGTTCCAGGGACCGGCCGGCGTCGGCCATCGCCCATCGACACTTGGGGGAGAGCGTCTTCGCGAACCGTTTCGCGTCCCGGATGTTGTAGTCCACCAGGAGCAGCTCCCCGACCTGCGGTCGGGCGGAAAGGGCCTGCGCCGCGATCCTGCCGATAAATCCGGCGGCGCCCAGGATGGCGATTTTCATCCCCCCATCTTAGCAGACGACGGTCCGCAACGGTCCGCAACCGCGTTGACATTATGGAGAGGGATTTGGTATTTTATAGGGTCATCGATCTTTGGAGATCGTGCCCGGGCGGATAGCTCAGATGGTAGAGCATCGCCCTTACAAGGCGAGGGCCACAGGTTCAAGTCCTGTTCCGCCTACCAGTTGTAAAAGAAAGGGTTATGGGTCATTCCATAGCCCTTTCTTTTTTGTAAGTTGTACTACTCATACTAGCACTCATACTGACAGTGGAAAAGATGAGGCGTCGGAGACTACTTGGTAAAGGTCGCGACAAGTTCATGTAATAATTCAAGGTGTTTCTTCGAATCCGTTGGAGAGGAGAAGAAATAGATTTTCTCGGAGTGATGATGGCCCTCGCGCGGTTCCAGGACCAATGGTTTAGAAGAAAGGGAGATCTTAGATTTGTCGAACAAAGTTTGATCCTGCTTGAACATAACTAAGAACTGGAATTTTGCCGGCGCAATTTCCGAAATAGTGTCTTTCTCTTTTCTCCTTATCTCCCTAAGATACTTGTTCATTTTTGGAGAAAGAAATTTGTCGAAAGAAATATCTATCTTAACTACACTCTTGGTTTCAAATGTTCGAATTATTTCTACGTCTGGATCATAACTCTTGCTAGAATCTATATTTTTAAAAAATTCGAACAATTTCTCGAAAGTATATTTCGTGTCGTTAGAATCTCCCTTTGTCTGAATAATTATCTTTCTATCTTCGAATTGCATTGACAATATAACGATTGGCTTATTTGGGCGCTGGATCTTACCTCGAGTAAAGACCAAGAGTTTCTGTATTCCCTCAAGCGATGGGATTGGCAAGTCTTGCTTTGATATGTTAAAGGTGGATTGAAATATTTTTATATTCTCATCCAGCAAGAATAAATCATAGGGAATTATGTCCTGAGGGTATATCCTTATCTCCGTGGAGCTCATTTCAATAATGACTAAATTTTTCAACCCATTTCCTCCGATTTCGGTAGTGTATAGAATTGAGCATCATAAATCCCCACTGGAAGTGCCTGACGCATAGGAGCTCCGAATTGCAGGGCTGCAGGGGTCCCGACCGATGTGTAAGTTATCCCTGCAGCCATAAGGGGGGATACCGGAATACCCCACTCCGTACCTACGTAAAACGGTTGAATGTCCTGACGTCCAACAATCATCTCGTTAATCAACTTACGAAGACCGCCAACCTCAGTCTTAACTTCCGCCAGAATTTCCAGTTTTAACTTATCGTATCCTTTTTGTATTTCAGCCGTTTTCTTTTCAATACTCAAATTGGCTTGAATCGCTTTATTAATCCAAGCGTTTAAGCTAACCCCTTCCTCCTTAGCAGCTTGCGCTATCTTCTTATGAACCCTTGGATTAATCCTTAGAATTAGCTTACCGCTAAACTCCTCATATTTGTCTGGAAGAGGGATTTCTTCCCCGTCTTCAAGCGCAGATTCTATCCAAACTTTTTTTGCCTCCTCCAATTCTTTCAGTGCCTCTTCAACAGTGCTACCTTGTGCAGAGCATCCTTTCAATTCTGGAATCTCCGCGACAATATATTCTTCTCCCCGATAGTTATCTTTATAGGTGATTACGCTATAATCTATGGACATAAAATAAGATAAATCCTTCTTTGTCTTTTTCATAGTTCTATTACCCCCATTTCATACAGGGCCATTAACAGTTTTTTGATGTCCAGCGGTTTCATATATCGAGAACCCCCATGAGGTTCAACAAAAGTTATCCGCTGTCCGCTTGGGAATTTTGCTGCTCGATGTGACCCCCCTGAACTGGATATCTTTCCTCCGAAGGTTTCGATGATCCGAACATACCCCTGGTATCGGAGATTTCGGGGTTTTTCTTTAAGATCACCGAGTAAAACGTCAATTCTGGTCATAATTGGCGACCAATTGATATCACAATGATATCACATTTGTCAACATCCTTCACCTATCGCCATGCTTAATCTTATCGCCATGCTTAATCCCAGTGGATCCGCCTCCCAACCTCCGCACCTTACCCCCTCTCATCGAGAAACCCCGCCTCTCGGAGCGCCTTCGTTATCGACCGCCAATCGTTTCCGTGCCCGCGTTACATCCCTCGGCCAAGGCTGACCGCTCTATATCTGAACCGAATTTTTCATCGCGTTCGCGAACGGTGTAACCAAGGTGGAGTGCGAGATAGGCGACTGAGTGAGCCTCCCGATGATCTATCCGGCCGAGGATCATGGTGATCCGTTCGACTTCTTCTACCAGTTGCGCTGCGTACCACTCGGGGGATGAGCGCCTCTTGAATCCCTTCTCCCGGGCGAGGCCTTCCAGGCCGACAAAACCTCCATCATTTCTTGCCTCACATGGGAGTCCTGCTGCTGCGAGAGTTTCCCGAGCCCATTGAAGACGATGAAAAAGAATATCCTCCACGGAGTTCCGGGAAGCCGGGTTTATCTTCCCAGTTCGCCGTTTCAGTTCTTCGATGTGTTGAGCATCAATCGGGATCTTGATCCGGTGATAGACAGTGATTCCGTCTCCTTCGGTATATCTGACGATCCCCGATTTCTTGGGGGAGGTTTTCCTTGATGCCCGCCTTCTCATGCTCCACCTCCCGCCGTGTCTTCCTTCTTCCCTGCCAGGCGCCCCATGATGTCAACGCCGCGACGGAGCGCCTCGTCGTGCAGGTGACTGTATCTTGCCGTCATCAACGGGGTCCGGTGTCCGAGCAATTTCTGAATCGTGTACAAGTCCGTCTCGCCGCTCGATGCGAGGGCGGACGCGAAGGCATGGCGCAATCCGTGATTTGGCCGGAAGTCGGACGGGAGCCCAGCGGCTGCCCGGATCTCCCGGGCGGTCTTCGCGATCTGCTTGATGCCTCGCGGCCCCTTTCCGCGTTCGCCGGAGAAGACGTAAGGATTCTTGTCCTCGTGAAGGTGACTCTCCAAGAGCTCCTTAGCGGCCGCGGACAGCGGGACGGTGAGGTCCTGGCCGCCTTTCCTGCCCCGGAGGGTGAGGAAGCCGCGGTCGAGGTCCACGTTTTCCCATCGCAGGGACCGTGCCTCGCTGCGCCGCATTCCGGTGAGGAGTTCAAGAAGCTGGAAGTTCCCGGCTTGTGGATCGGCCCATTCCCGGCACACCTTGATGTAGGCGGACACCTGTGCATCCGTCAAAAATTCCGTCTTCTCGTTGTTCACCTTGGGCAGCTGGATCCGGAAGCCGGGACCTTTAGCGATGTACTTCTTCTCGCCGAACAGGATGATCCGGCGCAGGAGCCCAAGGACCTTCGCGACGGTGGCGGGGGAGCGCATCTTCAAGAGCCTGACGCGGAGGCGGTCGATATCCAGGGGAACAAGTTCGGAAGGTTCCATTCCGCCGAATACGGTTTTCAGGTGATTCCGGTAATTCGCCGCATCGGTGAGGTCGGCCTTGCCGTGGTAACGCTGCTTGACGTACTCGGTCCAGAGCTTATCAATCGTCCAACGTCCGGCCTCGGTTTCCTTCGCGGCCTTCTCGGATGCACGGCGCTCCCGGTTCGGGAGTTCCTTCCCGCGCATCCGATCGGACCGGATCCCCGATGCGATCCTCGGCGTCATATTATCCTGGACCTGACGACCGGCTTTCTCGAAGTGCCTCTTGCCGTTCCGATAGTAGGAGATGTAAAATATGCGTTCGGGTTTGCCGGTTGCACGGGAGGTTCCCATGATGAAGTACACGCCGGGGATGTTCGTTCTGGTCGCCTTGGAGGCGGGCTTTCCCATGATCTGCGTCCCCCTTTCCATACCATCGCTCATACCGTCGAAGACAGAATACGCGGTAGGACGCGGAATGTCAAGCGACCGCAAATCCGCTCCTAAAGCCAGTTTTCAAGGGGGTTTAGTTAGGAAGCGTTAGAAAACGGTAGGAGGCAATTCTCGCCCTTACAAGGCGAGGGCCACAGGTTCAAGTCCTGTTCCGCCTACCAGTCGCCCACGAATCGGGGTGGTAGTTAAGCTGGTTATAACGCCGGCCTGTCACGCCGGAGGCCGCGGGTTCAAGTCCCGTCCACCCCGCCAGATTGGGAAAGCCCCCCGGAGCCGAACTCCGGGGGGCTTTTTCCCTTTAACCGTGGAAAAACCCATCCGCCCTTTTCATCACTCCGTCCAGCGCTTCCTTCAGCTCTCTGCGCTTGGACTCGAGTTCGTCCCGTTGGATCCCATGGACGTAGATCGGATTCCCGTAAACGATCACCCCGCGGGAAAACACCTTCGGAAGCAAATATTTGTCCCATGCCTTTTCCATGATCCAGAACCGTTTGGCGCTCGTCGACACCGGAACGATCGGCTTCCCCAGTTTGCCCGCGAGATAGACGACACCCTCCTTGACTTCATGGAGAGGACCTCGCGGTCCATCAACGGCAAGGCCGATATCCTTCCCCTTCCTCAGGCTGTCGACCAAACCGAGGAGTGCCCGTTCCCCCTTGCGCTTGCTCGAACCGCGCACGACGCCGAACCCGAAACGTTCGAGAATCCCGGCCTGGATCTCGCCGTCGCGGCTTTCACTCGACGGGATGACCACCCCGGAACCACGGTGGGAAAGGAAGAGCAGGAACTGCCTCCCGTGCCAGAAAGCGAAAATGAAATTTTTCCCCTCCGCCCTCAGGCGTTCCGGTATTTCCCTGCCGACCCGCTCCGTCCGGATCGCCCTGCTCCAAATTGAAATCAGCACCCAACCGACGAACGACAATGCTCGTGCCCGGATCGTTCTCACAGGGCGGGGGTCAGTTCCCGGGACTCACGAACTGCCGGCGCATATTCACGACGCGCACGAGATACTGGCGCGTTTCCTCGTAAGGGAGGTTGAGTCGCAACTGCTCGTACACGCCCGGCGGTTCGAGGCTGTTGATGGCGTTGGTTGCCGCCACCTGGTCCTTGGAGAAGGCGCGCAGGACATTTCTCGGGCCGGTGTTGTAGGCCGAGATCACGCAATACTCGCGCGAGACGGAATTGGCGACAAGATCGAGCTGACGGTAGAACAGCACGTTGAGATAGGCCGTGCCCAGCTCGATGTTGTTCTCCGCTTCGAACAGGTAATCACGAGTCGGCATTTCATCCTTTCCCTTGGCGCGCCGATAGGCCTCTCGTCCTCCGCTGGAGGGCACGAGCTGCATGAGCCCGTAAGCCGGGGCGGAGCTCACGGCGAAAGGATTGAAATTGCTCTCGGTGCGGATGATGGCGAAGACGAGGCTCGGGCTGATCTTGTATTGACTCGCGTACTTGTTCACCATCGGGCGGTACTTCTCCGCCTTTTTGTTCTCGAAATTGAGCACCATCGGGAACTTGACGTAGAGGGCGCTTTTCGTGCCGTCCTGAAATTCCACCTCGCGCGTGCCGGAGCGCTTCTCGATCAGGTGCTCGGCGAAGGCCTCGGCTTGCGCGGGCGTGGCAACCGGCTGGTTGCGCTGATCGACCACAAGGCCGAGAAGATAGGGTTGCTTGTCGCTCGTGAGCGGAATGGACTTGTCGGTGAACAGATCGACCGTACGCGGGTCATCGGGGGTGAGGAGCGTGGTGGTAACGGCATTCTTCAGGCTCGCCTTCGGGTCCCTGTCGTCCAGGGTCTCCACCGTGATCTCGCCCGTATCGAACTCGACGATTGCGCGGCTCTTGTAGTTTTGGGTGTATTTAACGTATTGCGTCCGCGTGGGCAGTTTCACTTCCTTGCGCCCCCAGTTCTTGTCCACGTTGCCGCTCAGAAGCGACATGAGTTTTTCGTAATCATGCTTTAGGGTGCGGAGGTCGGCGATCAACGCCTGGGGGTTGCGCTCGTACATCTCGGCGCGGCTCTTCAGGGCTTGCCTCAAAGCCTCGTTGGGGGTACTGCTCCCGGCGACGCTCGTGATCGACTTCATCGTGGGGGTGTTTACCGCCGACAGCGTGCGGTCAGCGGTATTCAGGGTTTTGTCGAGGGATCCGCATCCTGCCAGGAGGCCGAGGGAGGCAAGCGCCAAGGCGGCGAGCGACGGAATAGGATAGGATCCATTTCCATTTTTTTTAAAGGACATTCTTCCCCCCAAGCCGAATCCTACGGTTTATTTTTCCTCGATCGCGATGAGGAGCTTCTCCCTTTCCGTCATCGCGGATTTCGCCTTGTCCGGCGCCCCGGTCTTCTCGTAGAGCCGGGCCATTTCAAGAAGCGCCTCGGCGGCTTCCCGCCGCGGTGCATCG
>Ga0209324_10000387_pt1 | contig 30860 bp, 28 predicted proteins | sample Rifsed19ft3_FD_184015 | JGI IMG/M metagenome (GOLD analysis project Ga0209324, IMG submission 184015) | Soil microbial communities from Rifle, Colorado, USA - sediment 19ft 3 (version 2) | ecosystem: Environmental > Terrestrial > Deep subsurface > Rock core/Sediment | place: Rifle, Colorado...
CGTTATCGCCAGCAGGCCTATTACATAGAGGATAAATGGCGCGTTCAGGCCCATCTTGAAGTCCATGGGGTACAAGGGCGCGAGGTCAACTGGAAAGAGGGTCTTGTAGATGTAGAAGAGCACTCCGCGAACGGCCACGTAGAACCGGGCAAAGAGCGGCATGTCGTCCACGGTAGAAAGAGAGTGGGCGCTCTGCGACCAGATCGAGACAAGGCCCGCTGCAAAGCTTAAGCCGAAGAACGGGAGCTTCTCGATCAGGATCCTTCTTACGCCCGCGCCTGTCCTTTTCAGCGGATAGAAGTCCATTATAAGGAGGACTACAGGCATGGTAACGGTCATCGCCTTCGAGAGTAGCGAGAGCACGAAGAAGAGCAGCGTCAAGACATACCAGCCCGGCTTCAATGCCTTTGAATAGCTCGCGTAGGCGTGCAGGCCGAGGAGGAAGAAGAAGGCGTTCAGCACGTCCTTCCGCTCGGTCGCCCACGCGACCGATTCGACGTGCGTGGGGTGTATGCCGAAGAGAAGGCCCGCGGAGAGGGCGATGAGAAAGAGGCCCCTGGGGGAGATATCATTATCCAGCCCCCTTGCGAGCCTTGCCGCCAGAAGGGCCAGCAGGAACGTGTTCAGGGTGTGCAGTATGGAGTTGGTGAGGTGAAATCCGTAGGGGTCGAGGCCCCAGATGGAGTAGTCGAGGGCAAAGGAGAGGAGCGTAAGCGGCAGCCATGTGCTGCCGACAAAGGCGGTAAAGGCCCATCTAAGGTCGAAACTTTTTATATTGGGATTGCCGTAGATATACTCCGGGTCGTCCCAGACGACAAAGCCGTTGCCCAGCGATGGTATGTAGACGCAAAAAGCCACGGCAGCCGAAATAAGGGCTGCTGCGAGGACGAGCTTTTTTGCGGGAGTGAGCTGTGGCATTCCGGTCAGATGGCTGGCCTTGAAACAGGCCATTTTTTTCTGCTATTTTCCGGTATTGCGTGATATATTGTCAAGATAAATAAGGCCTTGGAGACGCTATTCGCCGGAGTGCCGGCAAACCAACCCCTATGACATTCGTAAGGACGCTCGCGGTCTGGCTCCTGGGCCTGCCAATAACCATAGCCCTCTTTGTTGTCGTGCTCCTGACGCTGCCCTTTGAGAGGCAGGGCAGGGCGATACATTCCATCGGCGCCTTCTGGTCGAGGATACTCCTCGGCCTCGCCGGGATAAGGGTAGAGTTGAGGGGGATGGACAATATCCCGAGGGGCACTCCTGTAGTTCTCCTCTCGAACCACCAGGGTGCCTTTGACATACCGGCCCTGCAGGCCTTTTTGCCGCTCCAGTTCCGCTGGGTCGCGAAGAAGAGCCTCTTCAAGATCCCGATAATCGGCTGGTCCATGAGCCTCGCGCGCTATATCGCCATCGAGAGGGAGAACCCGCAGGAGGCCATGAAGAGCATGGAAGAGGCCTCCTTGAGGATAAGAAACGGCACGTCTGTGCTTGTCTTCCCGGAGGGCACGAGGTCCGAAACAGGGGCGCTCCTGCCCTTCAAGCGCGGCGCCTTCATGCTCGCCACAAAGAGCGGGGCGGCGATCGTGCCCGTGGCCATCAGGGGCACGTCCACCATAATGAAAAAGAGCGGTTTTCTCATAAGACCCTCCAGGGTGACCATATCGGTCGGCAAGCCCATATCCCCTGGTGAGTCAGACGAGAAGGACCTCCGTAACAGGACTAAAAAAGCCATTGAGGCCCTCTTAGCCGAGGGCATGAGAGCTGGCGCATGAGCGGGGAAGGCAAAACGGCGGAGAGTCTAAAGGTAATACCCCTTGGCGGGCTTGGCGAGATAGGCCTCAACATGATGGCGATGGAGTACGGAGACTCCATCATAGTCATCGACTGCGGCCTCATGTTCCCCGAGGACTACATGCTCGGCATCGACATCGTCATCCCGGACGTGAGCTACCTGAAGGCCAACGCCGATAAGGTAAAGGCCTTCATCATAACCCACGGCCACGAGGACCACACCGGCGCCCTGCCCTTTGTCCTTAGAGAGGTAAACGCCCCCATCTACGCCACCGCGCTCACCATAGGGCTCATAGAGGAAAAGTTGGCGGAGTTCGACATCTTGAAGAGCACCACCTTCGAGACGGTACGGCCCAGGGACAGGGTCTCCATAGGCCCCTTTGACATCGAGTTCATACGCGTGAGCCACTCCATCGTGGACGCCTGCGGCCTTGCCATAAGGACGCCCGTGGGCACGGTCGTCCATACGGGCGACTTCAAGATGGACCAGACGCCTGTGGACGGAGAGGTCATGGACTACGCCCGGTTCTCCGAGTACGGGGAGTCGGGCGTGCTCCTTTTCATGTCGGATTCGACCAACGTCGAGAAGGAGGGCTATACCCTCTCCGAGCGCGAGATAGGCTATAACCTCGAGGAGATATTCAGGAAGTGCTCTGGAAGGATAATCGTAGCCGCCTTCTCTTCGAACATACACCGCATACAGCAGGTCATAGACGCTGCCGCGAAGTTCGGCAGGAAGGTCGTGCTCAACGGCAAGAGCATGGTCGCCAACGTCCGGATAGCAAGGGCGCTCGGCTACCTGAGGGCGCCGGACGAGCTCTTCATAGACCTCAAGGAAGTTGACGGCATACCGCACGAACACCTCGTCCTCCTCACGACCGGCAGCCAGGGCGAGCCGATGAGCGCCCTTACCCGCATGGCGATGAACAACCACAAGCAGATAAAGGTCGCCAAGGGAGATACCATCATACTCTCGTCCAAGTTCATCCCGGGCCACGAGAAGGCCATATCGACCATGATGAACCACCTCTACAGGAGGGGCGCGGACGTCATCTACGAGAAGGTCTCGGAGGTACACGTCTCGGGCCACGCCAGCCAGGAAGAGTTGAAGATAATGCTCAACATGGTAAAGCCGAAATACTTCCTGCCCGTCCACGGCGAGTACAGGCACCTGGTGCTGCACGGCAGGCTCGCCGGCAAGGTGGGCGTGCCTGAGGAGAACGTCATAATTGCCGAGGACGGGGACGTGGTGGAGCTCACGGCAGGCGGCGGGCTCGTAAGGGGAGGCAGGGTCGAATCCGGCAGGGTCTTTGTCGACGGCAAGGGCGTGGGCGACGTGGGCGAGATGGTGTTGAAGGACAGGAGCCACCTCGCGCAGGACGGCATGGTGCTCACCGTAGTCGCCATAAACAGCACCACAGGAGAGATAGTCTACGGCCCGGAGATAGTCACAAGGGGGCTCGTGCACGAGGACGAGAGCGCGGACCTCATAGAGAACGCGAAGGCTGTTATAATGGATACGCTTAACAGCATAAACGCGGAGGTAAAGACAGAGCAGCTCGAGGTCAAGGAAGAGGTGAGGAGGGCCTTGAGGAGGTACTTCAACAAGACACTGGAACGGCGTCCGGTCATATTGCCGGTCATTATAGAAATATAAGATTTTAAATTTAATTCTACAAGGCTTCCGGAAACTCCGTTTTTAAACAGGCTGCTCAAAAAGTTCCATATGCAAGGCGTCGAGGAGCGAGGAGCGAGTCGTACTCTTCATGTACGTCGCAGCGACGAGCGACGATGACAACAAAGCAGATGGACTTTTTCAGCAGCCTCGAAGAGCACAGGCGCATTATGAAATCAAAGGTCTTTTTCGCCGATCTCCGCACCACACCCAGAAGAAACCTCTTAGACAAGATAGACGACCTCCTTGCGGCTGTCGGCGTAAGGGAAAGGTTCAGGAAGGGCCACCTTGTGGCCGTCAAGCTCCACTTTGGCGAGAAGGGCAATGCCTCCTATGTGCGCCCCGTATTCGTAAGGAGGGCGGTGGACAGGATAGCCGAGACCGGGGCAAGGCCCTTTCTAACGGACACCAATACCCTCTATGTGGGCAGCCGGGGAAACTCGGTAGACCACTTGAAGACAGCCATAGAGAACGGCTTTGACTATGCCGTTGCAGGGGCCCCGCTCATCATAGCCGACGGTTTAAGGGGCGAGGCAGGGCTGCCGATAAGAATTGAGGGCAGGCATCTCAAGGAGGTCAGCATCGCTGGAGAGATAGCCTCGGCCGACGGCCTACTGGCAATAAGCCACTTCAAATGCCACGAGCTTACCGGATTCGGCGGGGCGTTGAAGAACGTGGGCATGGGAGGGGCGAGCAGGGAAGGCAAGCTCGTCCAGCATTCGAGCTGCGCGCCGGTGGTAGACCCCGATGGATGTAATGCCTGCGGAGACTGCGCGCTTGCCTGCCCCGCCGACGCCATAGAGGTCGGGAACGTCGCGGTCATAATCGATAACGCCTGCATCGGCTGCGGACACTGCATAGCGGTCTGCCCGCAGGGCACCATAAACGTGAGGTGGAACGAGACTGCCTCGAGGCTCCAGGAGAAGATGGTAGAGCACTTCGAGGGGGCCGTGAAGGGCAAGGAGGGCAGGTGCGTATACCTGACCTTCGTCACCCAGGTGAGCCCGGCCTGCGACTGCTACGGGCACAACGACGCGCCCATTGTGCCCGATGCCGGGGTGCTCGCTTCGATTGACCCGGTCGCCATAGACCAGGCCGCCGCCGACGTGGTGAACGGGCTGGCAGGGCTTGAGGGTACGGCATTGACCGCCGGCCATGAGCCTGGAGGGGACAAGTTCAGAGGCGTGCACCCCTCGATAGACTGGGAAGTCCAGCTGGATTACGCTCAAGACAGAGGGCTCGGAACGAGGGATTACTCTCTTGAGAAAGTCTGAAAAAGACCCGTCTTTAAGTAAACGGAGACCTGACATGGCCGTAAAAAAGATAGGCGAGCTCCTGGTGGAGTCCGGCCTTATTACGGAAGAGCAGCTCGAAGAGGCGCTTGCCGCCGGCAAGGACCAAAAGGGCCTCAGGATAGGCGCTATACTTGTAAAGATGGGCTATGCGGCCGAGATAGACATAGCCCAGACCCTGTCCTACCAGCTCGGCATCCCGTTCGTCGACATGGCCGCGGCCACGGTCGACCCCGAGACGTTGAAGCTCGTGAACGAGAAGCTCGCGAGGAAGTATATCCTCGTGCCCCTCTTCCATGAGAAGAAGGTGCTCCGGGTCGCCATGACGGACCCCCTTAACCTCAACGCCATAGACGACCTGCGCTTCTCTACCGGCATGGAGATACAGCCGTGCGTGGCCACGCTTTCGGACGTGACTGCCGCCATAGGGAGGTACTACCACCTGAACGAGCCCATTGAGGAGCTCATAGGCGACCTCAAGAAGGACAGGCTCGTGGAGGTCATCCACGAGGCCGACTCCAACAGGGACCTCTCGGAGCAGGTCAAGAAATCCACCGCGCCGCCTATCATAAAGATGGTGGACTCCATCATCATCCACGGCTTTGACAGCAGGGCGAGCGACATCCACATCGAGCCGCAGGAGAAGGGCGTAAAGCTCCGCATCAGGGTGGACGGCCTCATGAGGGAGACCATGCAGCTCCCGAAATGGGTGCAGGGGCCGGTGGTGTCGAGGATAAAGCTCATGGCAAGGATGGACATCGCCGAAAGGAGGGTCGCCCAGGACGGCAGGCTCAAGGTGCGCATAGGCGACAAGAGCCTGGACGTAAGGGTCTCCTCCCTTCCCACGCAGTACGGCGAGACCGTGGTCATGAGGCTCCTCGACGCGAAATCCGCGATGGTGGACATAAACACCATCGGTCTTCTCAAGGACGAGCTCGCGAGGACGCTGGATGTAATCGAGCGCCCGCAGGGCGTCGTGCTCGTCACCGGCCCCACAGGCTCGGGCAAGACCTCTACCCTTTACGCGATGCTCGCCCACATCAAGAAAGAAGAGATAAACATAATCACCATAGAGGACCCCATAGAGTACGAGCTCAAGGACGTCAACCAGGTCGCTGTGAACGAGAAGACCGGCCTTACCTTCTCGTATACGCTCCGCTCGGTCCTCCGTCAGGACCCGGACGTCATACTCGTAGGAGAGATGAGGGACACCGAGACGGCCGTCATAGCGCACCAGGCCTCCATGACGGGGCACCTCGTCTTCTCGACGCTTCATACCAACGACGCCGTCTCCTCGATAACGAGGCTCAGGAACTTAGGGATACCTTCCTACATGATAGCCTCGTCATTGAACGGCATAGTGGCCCAGAGGCTCGTAAGGATGATATGCCCGTTCTGCAAGGAGGAGCACACCCCGACCGAGCAGGAGATAAAGAAGGCGGGCGTCAAGTGGTCCGGGAAGGCCAGGCTCTACAAGGGCGCCGGGTGCGGCGTATGCGCCAACACCGGCTACTCGGGCAGGACGGGCATATTCGAGGTGCTCACGGTAAGCAGCAGGCTGAAGGCCATGATCGCGACCGACGCCCCGGAGCACGAGTTGCTCGAGGCCGCGATGGAGGCGGGCATGATGCCGATGCACCTCGACGGGCTCAAGAAGGTGGCCTCCGGGATTACGACACTCGAGGAGCTCACAAGGGTCATCTACATGGGCCGGAGCGAGGAGGAGAAGAACGGGGTCTGCCCGTCATGTCTCAAGGCCATCCCTGCCGGGGCATCGGCGTGCGCGCATTGCGACGCACCGGTGCCCACGAGCTGCCCCTCGTGCGGCAGGGAGCGCAAGCCCGATTGGCTGGCCTGTCCATGGTGCGCCTCCAGGTTCGACGCCTCAGGCGAGGCGGCGGCGACCTGATCGGAAAAAATTGACTTTCCCCCGGAAATCCTGTATAAAATGCATCTCTGAATCCCTGCCTGCTTTTCACCCTGAAGGGATCTTTTGCCTTTTTGTTTGCGGAGTAGTTACAATTGTGATACTATTTCGCAACCTTACGGTAATCTTCGCTTTAATATCCAAATACGGAAAGATACACCTGGCGGCTTGCCGGGGATCAATGCCGGAATCGAGAGATGTTCGTTGTGAGGGCCCTTGCGATAGCCGTTATCCTGCTCCTCCTGCCGGCCATGTCGAACTGCGGGGAGCCCCCTGACTTTGACGCGGCGCCGGCGGATAGGCCCAATCTCGAGCACAAGAGGAAGCCCGGCGAGTTCAAGAGGAACAAGTACGGCGTAATAGACCCGAGCCCGGACGTCATATCGCTACAGCACCTGCCCAAGGACAGTTACGGATTTGTAGACTGGGCGAAGGCCATCTCGGACGGGCTGATATCCCCGCAGGAATCCATCAACGGAGCAAGCCCCAGGCTCAAGCCCGAGGACAGGGAGCGGTTCGACGGCGACATAGTCCTGAAGTCGAAGAAGGCGTTCATGCCGGACGTGCTCTTCCCGCACGCGGCGCACACGGAGTGGCTCAAGTGCTCGACCTGCCACCCGAAGATATTCAGGAAAAAGGCCGGGGCTACCCCGGTCTCGATGAACGGCATCTGGAAGGGCAGGTTCTGCGGGGTCTGCCACGACAAGGTCGCCTTCCCGACGAGGAACTGCTTCAAATGCCATTCTGTAAAGAGAGAGTCCAAGAGGTAGGCCGGACTGGGAACGCCCAATCCCGCGATCAGCCTCAAAGGCGCTTCAAAGGTCTCCGTTGCGGCTTCTTTACCTCAGATTCAGTTGACCCTGAAAAGACAGGCGAAGCGTAGATGGACTACAAGGACTTCTCTAAAAAGGAACTGGCGGAAATCCTGGACATCATACAGTCGACCCTGACCTGCAGGACGGAGAACGACGTGCTCGCCGCGGCCGGCAGGGTAAAGGAGCTTGTCTCCGCGGACATGAGCGTCTGCGCCCTCGGAGAAACCTCCACCGGAAGGCTCCTGAAGGTCGCGAACGACAACTGGCCCGGAGGACGGCCCGGCGCATACAGGCCTGAGGAGCATTTCAAGAACGACACCATCTTCCCCTTCAACTTGGAGCACTCGAGGGCATACACCTGGTCCGAGTCCCAGCGACGCTTCCCGGAAAAGCAGTTCATCGACCTCATGAACAGGGCCGCCGAGTTCCGTCTCAAGTACGGCATCTCCAGCGGCATAAGCCTGGACGGCCCCAGCTGGAGCATCTTCTCCTTCGCGGGCGACTGCGACAGGTTCACCGGCCATCACCTCAGGGTGCTCGACATCGTCACGCCCCACCTGCACCAGGCCTTCGTCAGGGTGTGCGGCGCCCAGCCCAGGGCCGATTTCGAGCTCTCGACAAGGGAGAGGGAGGTGCTCGGCTGGATGAAGGAGGGGAAGACCAACTGGGAGATCTCGGTCATCCTCAGCATCAGCGAACGGACGGTGAAGTTCCACGTCCAGAACATCGAGAGGAAATTGAACGCCGTCAACAAGGCCCACGCCATAGCCATAGCCCTCGATAACGGCCTGGTAACGTAGCCGTCCTTTAAAGGCCCTCGCCGTACCCCCAGCCTCGTGCCTCACGCGGCCCGCCCGCAAATCCCCGGATAACGTTCTACAGGCGCTTCACCTGTACCAAAGTGCAGGGGAAGGAAAACCGCCCGCATTGTATAATCGCGCGGCATCATCACCGGTTCGCCTAAAGGCGCAGGACTGGGAAGGATTTCCGCGATTGAAGGCATCAGACGCCGTTTTCTTGAAGGAGCACAGGGACCGCCTGAGGGCGCGTTTCGCCGCCCATGGCTTTGATGGGTTCTGCAAGGAGGAGATCCTGGAGCTTGTCCTCTCTTACGCTGCGCCGAAGAAAGACCCGAGGCTCCTTTCCGAGGAGCTCCTGAAGAGGTTCAAGGGCCTGCGCGGGCTCCTTGACGCCACGCCCGAGGAGCTCGGGCAGACCGGCTGTTTCGCCGAGAGCGGCTACGTCTTCCTGAAGCTCCTGAAGGAGGCCGCGGGCGCTTACCTGAACGAGCGCATAACAGGCGAGGAGATCATAACCGACGCCAGGGGGCTCCTTGATTACCTGACCCTCACGCTCTCGGGAGAACGCATCGAGAAGTTCCTGGCCGTCTATCTGAACGCCAGGAACGAGGCGCTCGCCGTCGAGGTCCTGCACGAGGGGACCATAAACCAGACCGTCGTCTATCCGCGCAAGGCCATCGAGAGGGCGTTCAAGCACAACGCGAGGGCCGTCATCTTCGTCCACAACCACCCGAGCGGCGACCCGACTCCGTCGGGCATGGACAGGCAGCTCACAAAGGTCCTCGACAGGGCCGCTGCGGCGGTAGACCTCACGGTGCTCGACCATATCATAATCGGCAGGTCGGGCCACCATAGCGCCCGGGAGCACGGCTGGGTGATGGGCTTTCCCATGCACCACCGGGCCGCAAGCCCCTGACAGGCTGCTGAAAAAGGCCCATCTGCTTGTCGAGTCGCGGAGTCACTGCGGCGTCGTAAAGGAGTACGCCTCCTTCCTCGCTCCCCGATTTAACTGGGGCCTCGCATCTGAACCTTTTTGAGCAGCCGAAATAGCCGATGCACTCCGTTGCTCTTTTTGCCCTATCCCTCTTTCCCGATATTCAACGCCTCCCTGACCTCGGCGAGGAGCCCTGACATCGAATAAGGCTTCTCCAGGAACCTGTATCCCCTGCTCTCGAGAGTCTGTCTCTGGCTCGGCTCGAGATAGCTGCTCGTGAGAAGGACCGCGGTGTCGGGCTTTCTCGAAAGGACGTCGAGGGCGAGCTGGAAGCCGCTCTGGTCCATGAGCACGACGTCGCTCAAGAGCAGCCGGAACCCGTCCTCCCTCTCGAGCGCCTCCCGAGCCTCCTTCGCGTTGCCCGCCCCCACTACCCGGAAGCCGTGCTCCGCGAGCGCGACCCTGGTGAACTCCCTTACCTGACGATCGTCCTCGACAAGCAGGATCGATTCCCCGGCGCCCTCGATATGCCGCGAGGCGCGTTCTGCGGTGACGGCGAGGGCCTGCTTCTTGGCCGGGAGGTAAATCCTGAAGGTGGAGCCCTTGCCGGGCTCGCTCGAGACCGTTATCCAGCCGTTGTGCTGCTTTACGATGCTGTATACGATGGATAGGCCGAAGCCCGTGCCCTTGCCCGCCTCCTTGGTGGTGAAGAAGGGCTCGAATATCCTGGGCAGCAGGTCCTTTTCTATGCCCGTGCCCGTGTCGGCGACCGAAAGGCAGACTACCTCCCCGGGGCGCGCGTCGGGAATCGATTTCGCCTGCTCATCGTCTATTACGATGTTCTCGGTCCGTATGGTAAGCCTTCCGCCCTCCGGCATGGCGTCCCGGGCGTTCACGGCCAGGTTCATTATGACCTGCTCTATGTTCCCCTCGTCCGCCTCTATTATCCAGAGCTCCGGGTCGAGCTCAGTGGAGATCATTATGCTCTCCCCGATTATCCGGCTGATCATCAACAGCAGGTCCTCGACGAGCTTGTTTATGTTGAGGGGCACAAGCTCGAAGCGCTGGCCGCGGCTGAAAAGCAGGAGCTGCCTGGTGAGCTTCGAGGCGATCAGCACCGACGTTATGATGCTGTCTATCTTCTTGTAGACGGGGACCCCCTTGCCTGTGTCCTCGAGGGCCAGCTCGGCGTTGCCCCTTATGGCGGTGAGTATGTTGTTGAAGTCGTGGGCTATGCCGCCGGCGAACCTGCCTATGGCCTCCATCTTCTGCGACTGGCTGAGGCGCGTCTGTATTATCTCCCGCTCCCGCTCCGCCCTTTTGCGGTCGGTTATGTCCCTCACAACGCCGGTGAAGTGCACTTCCCCGTGGAGCATGAAGTTGTTGAGCGCGAGCTCCATCGGAAAGGTCTCCCCGTTCTTGCGCACGCCCTCGTACTCGGCTATCCTGCCCTGTATCTTGCTTACGCCGGTCTCGATGAACCTCCTGAGCCCCTCCTTGTGGAGCCGCTTGTACTTTTCGGGGATAATGACGCTCACCTCCTGGCCGATGAGCTCCTCCCTCGTGTAGCCGAAGATGAGCGCCGCGCTCGCGTTGCAGTCCACTATCTTGTCGCGGGAGTTGGAGATGACTATCCCGTCAAAGGCGGTATTATGGACGAGACGGTACCTGGCCTCGCTCTCCTTCAACGCCTTCTCGGTGAGCTTGCGTTCGGTTATGTCCTCGCCGGAGCTGAGCGTATTGACGGCCATGCCCTTTTCCGTGAGCACGGTGTTATGCCACAGGATCATGCGCTCGCCGCCCTGCCTCGTGAGCACGGGGTTTTCAAAGTACCCGGCCGTCTCGGTATCCCCGGCGAGAAGAGCCCTGAACACGAATGAGATTTCGTCCCGCACCCTTTCCGGCACGAAGTTCTCTATCCATTTCTTCCCGAGTATCTCGTCCTCGGCGTAGCCGAGTATTTCGCAGCCCCTCCTGTTTATGAGCTGGACTTTTCCCTCCTTGTCGAGCACAAGGACGATTATCCCCGCCGTTTCAAGGTATCTCTGGAACCTTGCCTTCTCTCTTAAGGCGGCTAACTCCGCCTCTCGGCGCTCTTCTATGGCCGTCAAAAGCGGCCGGAAGACGATGAGATAGAGGCTCGGCAGGAGCAGGAACAGGAGCAGGGTGGAGTCCATGAGCCCGTGGACGAGAGGATTTTCATGGGGAACAAATACGAGCAAGCCCATTATCAGGGCCTCTACTGTGAATATCATCAGGCCAAGGAGTATTACGAGAAATAGCGGGGACCTGAAGGGGCGTACCCCCCTTTCCTCCCAAGCTTGCGCCGGCCGGCGCTGCTCGACAATATCCGTAAGCGGCTTGAGGATCAGAAAATAGAGGACGGGGAAGAGTATGAGGAGCAGCAACGCGGGGTCAAGCACTATCAGGACCGAGGGATGGATGAGGCCGGTTTCGGGCGCTGTCTCACGGCCGCCTCCGAAGATATTGCTTACGCCGCCGCTCAGGAAACGCATTACGAGCAACACAAGGATTTCGGCGATGAATACGGAAAGGATGAGGGCCCAGAGCATCCTCCGGGGAGACCTGAAAGGCCCTGGTATACGCTCAAGCTCTGTCCCGCTTAAATCCTTCATGAACGCAAGGAGAGGCCTGAAGACGAAAAAATAGAGAAGAGACGAGAGTAAGACGATATGCAGGACTGTAGTCAGCAGTGCCGGGTCGAGCCCCATCGGGACCGCGGGAGGGAAGGTCCTGATGAAAAAAAGGAATACCATTGCCAGGAACTCGCTACAGAGTATCACCACAATGAGCGCGAACATCAGGTCGAGCGAAGTCCTGTAGGGCTTGAGATCAGGCCTTTTATCTCCGTTGCGGGTGCTTCCTTTTTCATCCATAGATCTTCCTTGCTGTTATGCCTGCTTTTTATGTCAGGCCCGGACTTCCCGTCAGGCGTATCGGGCTTAATATCTGAATATTCTTTATTTTTTGTATTTAGTCAAGCTTGACAGAAGTCAAGATGGCGTGTAGATTTTTTAAATATAGCACAATAAGAGGTCCCGTATCGGGCCGGCACCCGCATAACCAGGGGAGAAAAAGATGAAAAATACCGTTATTGCTGCATTTTTTATCGTTATGGCGCCTCTCGATGCGCTCGCGTACCCGAACGGCACGCCGAATTATGTTACGGACACCGGCCCTTTTTGCGCATCCTGCCATTCGGCGGCCAAGATCGAGTACATGCCCGAGATGACAGCTGACCTCGCCAGGGGCGAGGTGGCCGAGACAAAGCACTATGGCGCGGTTAAAGCCGCGGCACCCCCTTCTCCATATATGGAGCTCTCAAGCAAACAGAAGGAGGAGATAATAAGGGTCGCCAGGCTCATCGATTCGAAATCGTCGGTCTCTCTCTCAGCGCCAGGGAGGGTCAAGGCAGGCCAGGATCTTACGGTCACAGTCCAGGCGAGGGGAGGAAACGGCCCGGCCATCGGCGTGATGCTCGTTGACAGGGCTCTGAGGTTCCAGGCCCGTCCGATATCGTCCTCCGGGTGGCATATATCCGGGCCGCCCGAGGTCAGGGGCCAGGACGGAAAGGCGCAGACCATATGGATAGACAGAAGATACAAGGGCCTCTTGAGGAACCTCAACTACGTAATGATAGAGGAGCAGGCATTCGACCTTGAAAAGGATATCCTGCCCGGCGCCTCGGTGACGTTCACCCTGAAGGCGCCCTCGCGCCCGGGCGCGTACACGATGGCCGCGGCCCTGCTCTACGGCACCGAGAATACGGAGAAGGCGGGCTTTTTCCAGAGGTCCTCAGGCCGCATCCTCTTCTCGGACGAGCTTGAAATAACGGTTGAAAACCCATAGCGAGCGCACTCCCCGACAGCTTGCTGCGGGGTCAAGCGGGCGAATAGAAATGATATTTTCCTCCGGTTTCGGAGCTCCCCTGGCTTGCCGCGGGGAGCTTCAATGAGCCTGGACGGTTTTTCCGCCCGGTCATTTATTTTCGTGAAATCTGTTTTTTCTATTTACAAGCGGCCCGACTTTGAGTACATTATCCGGAATCACCTTCGTCCGGAATTGAAATCAGCCCTTTACCATTTCATGTTCGAGCCGGGCGTTTTGTCGCGGGGCGCCTCAGTTGCCCGTTTGACAAAGAGTACCCAAAGGGCTATGCTTGCTTCATAAATTCAGCCATGAATCCTTTTCGGTCCGTCCGTCAAGGATTTTTTTGTAGGGGGAGACTATAATGCGCCTACGTGTCGTTCACGGTGAAGTAGGCCCCTTGGAAAGGAGGCGGATAGAATCCTTCAGGGGGGTTTGAAAAACCATTCGTCACGACTTCAATTTTTCAGAACAGAAAAGCAGTTAAAAACGCAAAACACACAGTAAATAGGAGGAAGTAAATGAAAAAGCTCGGATTCGCTCTCGTTGTCGCTCTCTTCGGTTTCTCCACCCTCGTGACCGCCTGCAAGAAGCAGGAAGCCCCGGCACCCGCTCCGGCACCCGCCGAGCAGCAGCCCGCTCCGGCAGCCCCGGCTGATCAGGCAGCTCCCGCACAGCCTGGCGCCCCTGCAGAGCAGCCCGCTGCACCCGCTGCTCCCGCGAAGTAACAGGGCTTAAGCACACGACGCAAAGATTCCGGCGGACCGGACGGCTTAGGCCGTCTGGTCCGCCGGTTTTATTTTCAGCAGCCTGGGTTTGTATAAATATATGCCGTCAATCCATCTCCGAACGGAGGGCACCTTGGATGAGAGAGGCGTCTTCATAGCGACTTCAGGCTGGCAGTACGGACACTGGACAGGCCCCTTCTACCCCGAGGACCTTCCAAAGACAAGGCTCTTTGATTACTACTCCAGCCGGTTCAATACCGTCGAGGTAAACAACTCGTTCTACAGGCTCCCCGAGGCAAAGACCTTCGAGCGCTGGCGCGAGAAGAGCCCCGGGGGTTTCATCTTCGCCTTGAAGGCAAGCCGCTTCATCACCCATGTCAAGAGGCTCAAGGAGCCCGAAGGCCCCATTAAGAATTTCATGGAGAGGGCCGTTCTTCTTGAAGAGAAGCTCGGGCCCATACTCTTTCAGCTCCCGCCGAGATGGAACATCAATACCGAAAGGCTAAGATTCTTCCTTGAGGCCTTGCCAGAGGGCTACAGGTACGCCTTCGAGTGCAGGGACCCGAGCTGGTTCCATCCTGACGTCTACGCGCTCCTCAAGGCCCACAACGCGGCCTTCTGCATATTCGACTTCGATTACATGCTCTCCCCGAGGCAGGTCACCGCGGACTTCGTCTACATAAGGCTCCACGGCCCCGCCGGCAAGTACAGGGGGCAATATTCGGACGGAGCGCTTCGAGATTGGGCCGGGTTCATAAGGAATGCTAAGAGGCGGGCGAAGGCCGTCTACTGCTATTTTGACAACGACGAGGCAGGCTACGCCGCCCTCGACGCGATGAGGCTCAGAGAGATGCTCGGGAAGAAGTGAGCCGCGCTTCGGGGCCTTCAGGGCGATGCGTTCTTCAGTACGCCGCCCTTCAGGAGTTTGAGCCCCCTGAGGAACTCCAGAGACCTCCTCGCGGCCTCCTCGGGCCTGTGGAGCCCCCCGTAGAGCTCGACGGTTATGAACCCGTTATAGGAGCGCGCCTGGAAGAGCCTCAGGATACGGCCGAAGTCCAGGTTCTCCGCGCCGGGCATGAGGTGGAATCTCCTCCTCGAGCCCTTCAAGTCCTCGAGGTGCACGTGGAATATCCTGCCGTCGAGGAGGTCGAGGGTCGCCTCCGGCTCTTCGCCCAGGATGTAGCTCTTCAGGATGTCGAGGTTCGCGCCCAGGTACCTGGAGCCTATCTCGTTGATAAGGCAGACAAGCTCCGAGCTCGACTCGATGAGGAGGCCCGGCTCGTACTCGAGGCCCACTCTCACGCGCTTCTCCTCCGCGTACCTGACTATGCTTCTCAATGAGTCCCTGAGGAACTCTATGCTCTCCTCGGGTGTCGCCTCCGGCTGTATGGGCCCCGAGGTCACGCTTACGCTCTCCGAGCCCAATACCCGCGCGAGGTCGATGCACTTCTTCGTGTACTCGACCCTCCATCCCCTGATGTAGTGGTCCGGGTCGGCGAGGCATGGCTCGAAAAGCGGCTCGCCGTCGCCCGATGTATAGTAGCCCCGGACCGTGTTCGCGTTGATGTTCGAGACCTTGAGGCCGGTCCTCGTGAGCGCGGCCTTGATCTTCCTGATATCCGGCTCGCGGAGCGTATGCGCGTACAGGTGCGGGATGTCCGCAAGGAGCTCCACGCCCTCGTAGCCGGCCTGAGCGATCTTGTCCACCGCCTCTATCACCGGATAGCCGGTAAAGGCGCTGGTGCTGAAAGAGAACCTCATGTGTGCACCCCGTTTTGTCTGGCGTCTTGCGCGTATTTGAACAGCATGCCGGCCTGTTCGTGGAGGAGTTGCTCCTCGACCCCCTCGGGCGCCTTGAAGAAGGAGGCGAGATGCCTCATGAGGCCCGACTCGCCCCGGCGCCTGGCGAGCTCCGAGAGCCTGGCGAGGTCGAGCACCAGCGGGGCCGCGAGTATCGAGTCATATCCCTGCCAGATGAACTGCAGCGACATCTTTGTCGAGAGAAATCCCCTGAAGTGGATGAAGTTCCACGCGGTCTTCTGGTCGTCGAGCGAGGGCACGTAGTCTATGTGGACGCTCGAATGCGGGCTGTAGCCCAGGGCCTTTGGAAGCAGGCTGTCCTTTGTCTTTATCTTCGATTCCTTGTTCTCCGGGTCGCTCAGGACCATGCCGTCCATGTTGCCCAGGATGTTGAAGCCCTCCCAGGAGAGGACCTCGAGATTGCGCAGCAGGAACATGGGTATGAGGGCGGATTTGACGAGCGTCTCGCCGGTCTTGCCGTCGCTGCCCATCACGGGTACCCCGCGCTCCTCGGCGAGCCTTATGAGCGCGGGCAGCAGGGCGGCGTTCGAGGGCGTAAAGTTTATGTACGGGCAGCCTTCGAGGATGGCGGCATAGGTATAGAGGGTCGAGGCCCTGAGCTCCGAGGAGCGGTCCTCCTCAATGCACCTCTCGAGCCCGCCGATGGACGCGTGCGAAGGCAGCTCCTCGATGGGCGGCTCGGTCGAGGCGAGGTTTACGACGACCACGCAGTCCAGCGAGTTCCTCTCGCGGAACTCCTGTATGTCCCTTCGGAGTCTCATGACCTGAACGCCAAGCGCCGCGTTACGGTCCTGCCCGGAGGGAGAGCAGATGTGCTCTATCGACCTTCCGCAGTTGGTGCTTATGCCGGGGTAGATGTTCTGTCCTGCCTCCGCGAGGTCGGCTTCTATGGCCGGGAGTATCCCTGAAGGGAGCTGCGAGGAGAGAAAGAAGTTCCGCGCGCTCTCGAGCGGGGAGGAGCGTCTTATGTCCCAGCCGCCGAAGGCGAACGAGGCTGGGTCAACGAGGGAGAGGCCCGCGAACTGCGGAAGCTCCGTTACCATGCCGGAGCTTCCGCACAGGCCCTTTCTCATGGCCAGGGCGCCGGCGATGACGGCCGTGGCTATGTAGCCCGAGGCGCCTATGAAGAATATGCCTGTCCTGTTCATGCCGGCACAACGCCTTTCAGGCTCTCTTCAATCGCGTGTATGCCGCCGGGGGCGATTGCCATCGAAAAGCCGCCCGGATGGCGGCAGCCGCGCATGCCAAAGGCAAGGGCGGCTGCCGCGGAGGGCACTAAGTCGGGTCTCATCCCGGCCTCCTTGGTTTGCTGATCTCGCGTCGTTTTTGAGAAATTCCTGCAAAGGAAGGGAGAGCGGTGCGGACTAAAGTTCCCTTATCTGGATTCTATGGCAATAATGGTGTTTGTCAAGGCGGTCGCGCGTCCGCGGGAAGCATTGCGGAACAATGCGGAATGTAAAAGATGGTAAGCCGTTGACGGGAGGTAGCGCCGGGCCCCTGACGGGGCCCGGCGTCGATTGTCAGGCGGTGCCGCCTTTTTCGAGTTTCTCGACCATCTCGGTGAACATGTCGCCCTTGATCGTGGTCTTCTCACCGCATTTGGGGCATTTAATTATCGCGCCGTCCTTGAGCTCCCGGGCCTTCTTCTTGAATACGGTCTCGCAGACCGGGCAGGTTATGTCTATTATTACGTCGGCCATGTACGGCTCCTTTCATGCGTTCATGGGAGATTTCTACCATAAAACGGGGTGGAAGGGCAACAGGCTTCGGGAAAGGCGCGCCTCTGGCGAGGGCAAAAAAAAGGGCCGCTGAAAGCGGCCCTCGTCAGAGGCCTGAAGCCGCGGCCTTTGTTTTAGAGAGCAGAAAGTCCCCGAGCCTCTTATCCACCTTTGACACATGGTTGAAAAACCAGTCGGCGAGAAGCTTTCTCGTCTTTATCGCCAGGAGCTGTCTCGCCTCTGGCCCTTTGCTCATCTCGGAGCGAAGCGCGGCCATGTTTTCCATGAAGGCGTTGTGCTCTGCCCTGTGCGAGGCCGCTTCGGGAAAGCCTTCTTTTTTCATGGCCTTCTCTTCCTGGACAAAGTGGGTCCTCGCGTACCGGTTCAGGAACTCGTTGATCTCATCGACCTCGCTTTGCACTTTTTTGTGCTTTATGCAATCGATGAACCTGTTGATCTCCTCGAATAATTTCCTGTGCTGCTCGTCCTGCCAGTCTATGCCCGTGGCGAGGTTTGGCGTCCATAACAGGCTCATATAGTACGGCCTCCTGTGAATTGATGTCAGCATCAGTTCGGCGGCAGGGCCGGGAAACTTTAGGGTAAAACCGGGATGAAAGGGCAGGGCCGGGTTGAATTCAGGTTTAAATCCTTTGGACGATTGATGGGATTTCCAGAAAAAAAGGGACCGGGCTTAGAGCCCGGTCCCTTCTGTTTTCGATGGTGGCCAGGGAGGGAGTTGAACCCCCGACACGGGGATTTTCAGTCCCCTGCTCTACCGACTGAGCTACCTGGCCGTAAAATAACAAGCAAATAAAATAATATTAACCCGTCCTGTTGTCAAGTCAATTTGTCCGCTCCTCCCAGGGGTTTATTTTCACCTCAACCCTTTTTCCTGCCGTTTTTTAGACCTTTCGGCGCTGGCTTTTTAATTCAATGGGAGGGTCTGCTCGCTGAGGCAGGCGCACTTCACCCTCCCCTCAATCCCCTCCCGTCAAGGGAGGGGAGGAAAGAAGTTCCGAAGTAATCAGCAAGCTGGTTTTAGTGGAGGATTTAAAGTCTCAGTAAAGGTCGCCCAGGGCGTGCTGCACGACCGAGATGACGGCTATGGCGGCTGTCTCGGCCCTCAATATGCGGGGGCCAAAACTTACCTTCTTGAAGCCCGCTCTTTCGGCGTCTTCAGCTTCCTCGGCGCTCAAGCCGCCCTCGGGCCCGACGAGAACCGTTATCAAGTCATGCGGCGAGAGCGCCTCCTTGATGCTCAAGCCGCCCTCCTTCTCCCATAACTGGATCCTGAGGCCCTGGTCATGGGTTGAGAGGGCGTCCCTCAGATCCCTGGCAATACTTACCTCCGGCAGCACGTCCCTCCCGCACTGCTTTGCAGCCTCTATGGCGATCTTTCTCCAGCGGCCTCTCTTCTTTTCTTTCGTTTCAGCGTCGACCCTGGGCACTGTCCGGGGCGTGAGATAGAAACATACTTCCATTGCGCCAAGTTCCGTCGCCTTCTGCACGATGAAGTCCGGCCGGTCGCCCTTCAAGAGCGCCTGCAGAAGGATTATCTTTACGGGGCTCTCACTCCTGCCCTCTTCCGGGCCTTCGATGGTTATAATGGCGGAGCTTCTGCCGATGGATCCAATCCTGCCTGAGAGGGCGAGCCCCCTGCCGTTGAAGAGGCTCACAGAGTCCCCCGGCGAGAGCCTCAGGACCTTCTTGAGGTGATGAAACTCCTCGCCGTCAAGCTCGACCTCTCTTGCTTGAGCGGAGAGCCCTTCCTTGAAAAAACGCCTCATCTGCCGCGCTCTTTTGGGGGGAGCTGAAAGAGGAGCGCGACCCATTCGCCGGTCTTATATTCGCGTTTGAATCGGAGGCCCGTCTTCGCGTAGGCCTCGATGACTGTGCCGGATTCCTTTGAGAGGATGCCTGAGAGTATGAGCCACCCGCCGGGCCTCACCCGGTCTTTAATGGGAGGGGAGAGCCTTATGAGCTCTCCGGCGAGTATGTTTGCCGCGACAAGAGAGAAGCGCCCTTTTATGGTCTCGACCGGCCTTGCGCTCAAGGTGACTTTGGCCCTGTTGTCCCTGGCGTTCTTTTTTGCGACATCGACGGCTACCCTGTCTATGTCGATGCCCACGGCCTTCCTGAAGCCTAACTTCATGGCCGCTATGGCAAGGACGCCTGTGCCTGTGCCGACATCGAGGATGTCATTGTCATGGGCAGGGGGCAGCAACTTGTCCTTAACGAGCCTCAGGATCGCCTTGAGGCACATCTTCGTGGTGGCGTGCCCGCCGGTGCCGAAGGCCATGCCGGGGTCAATCTCTATTATCTTCTCGCCGGGTCTTTTAGCTGATTTCTTCCAGGTGGGTTTTATGACGATCGAAGCGCCCTTGTACGTGACGCGTATGGGCCTGAGCCCTTTTTTCCACTTCTGCGACCAGTCGGTCTCCTTGAGGGCGGATGTCTTGAGACGCCAGCCGATCCTCCCGAGCTGTGCCCTTATCGCCTTGAGCTTCCCTTCCTCTCCGAGGGGCAGGTAGGCCCTGAGCGAGACTATTTCCCGCGAATCCTCCTCTTCGGCTGTCTCGTCCTCCCAGAGGCTGTAGGATACGAGAGTGCCAGCCGCGTCCTTATCGTTCTCCTCGAGCACGCCCGGGCTTCCGGCAGAGATGAGCGCCGCGGTCGCCGCGTCCTTTGAGCCCGCAGGCCCTCTCAACCGCATCTCTATCCAGCCTGCCGCCAATCCTTTAAGACCTCATGTTCACGAACTGGAGGGTTATGTCCAGATCTTTTCCCTTCAGGGCCTGTATGGCCTCCTGCAGGTCGTCTATCTTCTTTCCCGTGACCCTGATCATGTCTTCCATTATCTGCGCCTGGACCTTGAGCTTCAGGTCCTTGATGAGCTTGGTTATCTCCTTGGCCTTCTCGGAGGGTATGCCCTGGCGTATCTTTATGACCTGCCTCTTCATGCCGCCCGAGGCGTCCTCCTCCTTGCCGTAGTCGAGGGACTTCAAAGACACCCCGCGCTTCACGAGTTTTGTCTGGAGGATGTCGAGGATGCTGCGGAGCTTGCCGTCGTCATCGGCCAGGACGGTTATCTCTTCCTTCTTCTCCCACTTTATCTCGCTCTTCGTGCCCTTGAAGTCGTATCTCTGCTGCATCTCCTTTATTGCCTGGTTTACGGCGTTGTCGACTTCCTGCACATCTGTCTTTGAGACAATATCAAATGACGGCATATTAAAAACCTCCGTTAAGATTTTCGTCTAAGGCCTGACCACCTGCGCGCCCTTGGGGGCGCTGAATTTGAAGAGCTTGTCCTGTACGGACGCGTTTGTCTTTATGTCCTTCAATTCGACCCTGGTCTCGTTGCCGAAATTGTCGACCACGGCCGTCTTTTTGATCACGAAGCTCGTCTTGTCGACCTCGAGCGTGAGCCTCTTGATGTTGGGCTGCTCCTCCCTGGGAACGAGGGAGAGCCTGTAGGAGCCGGCCTCTGAAGAGGCGAGCGACACCTTGAAGTCTTTCGTGATATCGCCTATGCCGGAGAGGAAGTCCGTGGTAAGGCGGGTCGCGCTCGAATCAATCTCTTTCTCTATCACCTGGTTGAGGTCGGGCTGATAGAGCCATATCTTCTTGCCGTCGCTCACGATGAGGTCGCCCTCGGGGACGGTGTACTCCCAGCGCATCTTGCCCGGCTTCTTGAACCAGACCTTGCCCTTTGCCGTCTGGGCAGCCTTCATGCCCCTTGACGAGGTCTCCTGCGTGAACGACGCCGTTACGGTCGAGATGGCCTCGTAGCTCTTCTGGAGCTTCGCGACTATCTCGGCGACCTCCTCGGCAGAGGCAAGGCCGGGCCCACTTGACGGGGGAGGGAAGGGGGGGGTGAAAAAATCACCCTCCCCTCAGTCCCCTCCCGTCGAGGGAGGGGAAGATTTAAGGAGATACCCCGCAGCTTGCTGCGGGGAGGTTCATTATATCAAACGGGCTTCCTCAAAAGGACTTCCCTCGGACGGCTGCCCTGGGCAGGGCCGACAACGCCCTCCTTTTCCATCTTCTCTATGATCCTCGCGGCAGTGTTGTAGCCTATCCTGAATCGCCGCTGGATGTAAGAGGTCGAAATCATCTCGAGGGTGGCCGCGAGGGCCACGGCCTCGTCGTACCTCCTGAGGAACTCCTCGCCGAGGTCCGCGTCCTCGTCGATGAGGGCCTGCTCGTTCTCCTCTATGGCAAGGTCTTCATAAGCGGGCGCGCCCTGCTTCTTCCAGAAGTCGGTAACCCGCTTTATCTCGGTCTCAGATACGTAGGCGCCGTGGAGCCTCATGAGCTTCGAGGTGCCCGGAGGAAGGAAGAGCAGGTCTCCCTGTCCGAGGAGCGTCTCCGCGCCACCGGCGTCCAATATCGTGCGAGAGTCTGTCCTGGAGGGGAGCTGGAAGGCTATCCGGGCAGGGAAGTTGGTTTTGATGAGGCCCGTTACCACGTCGACCGATGGCCTTTGGGTCGCTATCATGAGGTGGATGCCGGATGCCCTCGCCATCTGCGAGAGCCTTACCAGGCACTCCTCTACGTCCTTGCCCGAGGTCATCATCAGGTCGGCGAGCTCGTCTATTATGACGACGATGAATGGGAGCTTCTTCTCGTCCGGCCTTCCGCCGTCGTCTACCATCTGGTTGTACTTCTCTATGTTCTTGGCGCCCTTCTCGGCCATGAGCTTGTAGCGCTTGCCCATCTCGGAGACGATGCACCGGAGCGCCCCGGCCGCCTTCTTGGGGTCTGTTATGACAGGGGTTATGAGATGCGGTATGCCCTCGTACGCCGAGAGCTCGAGCATCTTGGGGTCTACCATCAGGAAGCGCACGTCCTCAGGCGTGGCCTTGAAGAGTATGCTAAGTATCATCGCGTTCACGGATACGCTCTTGCCGGTGCCTGTAGCGCCAGCGACGAGGAGGTGAGGCATCCTCGCGAGGTCGGCGACATGGGGGCTGCCTGATATGTCCTTGCCGAGGGCGAGAGAGAGGCGCGAGCGGCTCTTTGAGAATGCCGGGCACTCGACCATTTCGCGCAAGAGTATCGTGTCCCTCGTCTGGTTGGGCACCTCTATGCCGACTACCGCCTTGCCCGGTATGGGCGCGATTATCCTTATCGACATGGCCTTCATGGCAAGGGCGAGGTCGTCCGAGAGGTTCGTGATCCTGCCGACCTTGACGCCCGGCGCAGGCTCGAACTCGTACATGGTGACGACAGGGCCGGGTCTCACCTCGAGCACGCGGCCGTCAATGCCGAAGTCCTGGAGCTTCTTCTCCAGCACCTTCGAGTTCTCGAGCAGGGCCTTGTCGTCAACGGCGGTGTTTTTCTTGGGCACAGGGTCGAGGAGCGTCACAGGCGGCAGAGTGAAAGAGCCCTTGGGGGTCGTAAATTCCAATGCCTCTTCAGGCTCTTCGGCCTGTCTTCTGTTGTGTATCTTGGGCGCGATTATCGCTGGCGAGGCAGCGGGCTTATCCTTCGGCTTCTCTTCGACTATCTTTTTTTCTCTCTTCGGGGCCGGCTCTTCTTCTATTTCGTCCTCGTCCTCGTCCTCGTCGTTTTCCTTCTCATGCCGCATCCGCTCCACCAGGAATCTGAAGACTGATACCGTAGGCGGCAGGGCCTTTACGGCGAGCTGTATTATGGAGAGGCCGGTAGCGACGAGGAAGGTCATGAGTATTACTGCTGAGAGGAATATTATGGCGCCGGTAGCGCCGACGACGTCCGAGAGGAGCCTGCTCAAAAAAGCGCCCACGAAGCCGCCGGCCTCTTCGGTCATGGCTATGAGGCTCAGGAGGGCAGATGACGAGAGCACGAAGAAGAGGAAGCTCACGGGCACAACGACCCTGAACCTGAAAAAGCGCCTGAGCACGAGCCCGACCGAGAGGAGCAGGAGTATGAACGGGAATACGAAAGAGGTGTAGCCTATGGAGGCGAGGAACGCCCTTGAGAGAAGCTCTCCGAGCCAGCCGCCCCAGTTGGCCTCCTTCCATGAGGAGAAGAGGCTTATTGCTGAGTACAGGGCGACGGCAAAGAGCGCGATGCCCAGTATCTCCTGCCTGATGCCGTTATCTTTTTCCTGTTTCGGGTTGGCTTTGGCCATTATGCCGGTCGGATTTGGGGTTGTCGTCGATTATGGCTGCCACTAAAAATAACAATTTTTAGTGGCTCTTGAACTGCTTGCTCAAGGTTATGCTCTGATACTGGTAAGACGAGCCTATGCGCGGGCCGTAGACCTTGTCAGGGATCTCGGCCATGCGCTCGAAGAATAGTTTGCAGAAGGTCTGGCCGTCGCCGATCATGAAGGGCACGTCGTGCGCCCTGACCTCGAGTACGGCCTTCGTGCCCTTGACCTCGCCCTTCAGGCCGAAGCCGAAGCCAGGGTCGAAGAAGCCGGCATAGTGGGTGCGGAGCTCGCCTGAGCCCGCCTCGTATGCGACCATCTCTGCCGCGTACCTCGGGGGGATCCGTATCCGCTCCTTTGAGGAGAGGATATAGAACTCCTCGGGCTCTAAAATGAGCGTGCCCTTGCTGTTCCTGTGTATGGGCTCCCAGAAGTCCGCTATGTTGTAGTGGTTCTTCTTGGCGAGGTCCACGACGTGGCTGTTCCTCTTGGACTTGTAGCCGATTACGCCGTCGGAGTTCTGTCCGCTCAGGTCAACTGACATGAAAAGTCCCTTCGAGACCTTTATCTCGCTCGCGGAAAGATGCTCCTCGCCGTTGAAGAGCAGGCGCGAGTCCTTGTGCAGGGCCTTTAAACGCGAGTCCGTAAGGCTGCACTCGCCCCTTATGAGCCGGAGTTGCACGAGGGAGAGCCCCTCTTTGACCTTGATTGTAAATGACCTGGGCATGACCTCGAGGTAGAGCCCGCCCTTGTAGCCGCAGGAGATGTCGTCGAATCTCGGGTTCCTGTCGGTCAATACCCTCGCGAATATGTCGAGGCGGCCCGTGGTCGATTTCGGGTTTGCCCTTCCGCGGACGTCCCTGGGCAGATCGAGCTTTTCGATGAGCGGGATGAGGTAGACGTGGCCCTTCTCGAGGATGCCGCCGTTGGAGATGTCCGTCTCGTACATGACGAGGTCGGAGCCGTAGAGGTCAGGTGTGTGGAGCCTGTCCATGACCTGGTTCTCCTCGGGCAGGAAGCTCGAGATGAGCCTGTAGGCCTTGCCCCCGAGGCGGAGGTCCATGCTCGCGGGCTGGACCTGCGCATCTTCTATGGGAAGCCCGTTTGAGAATACGTGCCTCCGGGAGATTGCCTTTGCTATCGACTGGCAGCTGAAGACGCCCGTATTGTTTTTCTCAGCCATAATGATAAGGTCTCTCTATCGCGATATGATACAGTAAAAAGCGCGCCGGATAAACAGATTTCAGCTTCAATGCCGCCGAAAAAAAGGCCCGGCGTGCCGGGCCCTGCCTCTTATTCAAAAATCCTTTTTTTCGCTCTTCAGCGCGCGTGCGCCACGTCAACGAAGCGCAGGCCGGCCCTTGAGATGCCGTAGAACTTCCTGGTCCATACCACCTGCGCGACCCTCTCCATGTTGAGGTCCCGGACGAAGACGCTCACGCGGTCGTCCTGGTCAAAGGGCAGGTAGCCCATCATCTTTATGCCGAGACCCGTATCCGAGATGTCGACGGTCTTGGCGGGTATCCTGACCTCGCCCCTCATGAGGTCGCAGAACCTCTGGCTCTGGTCCCTCGACTGTATCCTCCTGTCCGGCTCGGCGACCTTCAAGACGAAGCCGCAGTGTGGGCAGGGCAGGTGAGGGTTCCTCGCCGCCGTGAAAAACGAGTTCTCACACTTTGGGCAGTTCAGCCTGTTCATGCGCATTGACCCCGTGATAGTGTTCGAGAGATTCAGCGTCGCGTGAGAAGAGCCAGTATATAATATTCACCGCGGCAGTATCTGTCAACCTATTTTGAACGTGCACGGCATGGAAATTCATTCGGCAAAAAGGGCTTTTCCGGCGTCTGTACCCTTGACTTTTGGGGTTCACTCTGATAATGCTAATAATTCGGAAAGGCCCGGATGAAGATGAGCTTCGAGCTGTTGAAAAAAAAGCACGTAATGCTCCTCGCCGTTGTCCTCTTTGTGGGCATAGCAGCCGTCTTCGGCGACAAGGGCGTGCTCGAGCTTTACAGATTGAAGCAGGAACGCGACGGCATACTCGCGTATAACGCGTCGCTCGAGCGTGAGAACGCCGAGCTTGCCGGAAAGATAAAGCTCCTCGGGAATGACAAGCGCTATATCGGGCAGATAGCCAGGAAGGAGCTTGGCAAGCTGGGCAAGAACGAGGTTGTCTACAGGATAGAGAGGCCCAGGCGAGAGCACCGAGCCGCCAACTAACCCTGTCAGTTGAAATCAGCGTATCTCTCAATACAAAATCTATGGACAAGAAGATAAAGATAGCCGGCATACAGATTGCCGCTGTCCCGGAGAGGGACAGGAATATTTCAAAGGCTGACATGCTCGTCGAGCTCGCCGCTGAGCAGGGGGCAAAGATAATCGCCCTTCCTCAGATCTTCAGCCTGCCCTGGTTCCCGGCCTCGATAGACCAGAAGAACTTCTCTTTGGCTGAAAAAGGGGACGGGCCTACGACGGCATTTCTCAAAGAGGCAGCCATGAGGCACAAGGTGGTGCTCTCAGGCGGGGTCTTCGAAGAGGAGAACGGCAAGTACTTCAACACCGCCGTGGTGGCGGGGCCCGACGGCATCATCGGCAAGTACATGAAGGTGCACGTCCCGCAGATACCGCTCTGGGAGGAGAGGGCGTACTTCAGCCCCGGAGACCTCGGCTTCCCGGTATTCGAGACTCCCTTCGGCAGGATAGGCGTGCAGATATGCTGGGACATATTCTTCCCCGAGGGCTTCAGGGTCCTGGCCCTGAAGGGAGCGCAGGTCGTTCTCGCGCTCACGGCGTCTGCCTTCGAGCATTCGCAGAGGAAGTGGGAGAGGGCCATTGCGGCCGCCGCGCACGCCAACGGCCTCTTCATAATGAGGGTTAACAGGGTCGGCAGGGAAGAGAAGCAGGAATTTTATGGAAGGAGCTTCTGCTGCGGGCCTGACGGCGAGTTCATCGAGAAGCCGAGCGGGGCTTCCGAAGGCGTGGTGCTGGCGGAGATCGACCTGGGCGAGGTCTCCGACGTTAGGAAGGAGTGGGTCTTCCTGAAGGACAGGAGACCCTCCGAGTACACAGAGATAACAGAGGTCAAGGAATGAGGGCGGGTGTAGCGGGCATAGTGGCGGCTGCCGTCGATGCCGCGCGCAAAGAGGGGCTGATTCAGACGGAGTCGCTCCCCGAGATTATACTGGACAGGCCCAAGAAGGAGGACTTCGGCGACTTCTCGACGAACATCGCCATGCTCCTCGCCCCTCTTGAAAAAAAGCCGCCGAGAGATGTTGCCAAGGTCATAGCAGACAAGATCTCGGCTCACCCCGATATAGAAAAGTGCGACGTAGCGGGGCCTGGCTTTATTAACCTATTCCTCAAGAAGACCTTCTGGCTCGGCATACTCGAGAACATAATCACAAAGGGCGCTGGCTTCGGAAAGAGCGGAGCGGGCGCGGGCAAAAAGGTGCAGGTCGAGTTCGTGAGCGCGAACCCCACGGGCCCTCTGCACATAGGCCACGGCAGGGGCGCTGCCGTGGGCGACGCTCTATCCCGCCTCCTCGAAGCCGCGGGCTTCGAGGTCACGAAGGAATATTACATAAACGACGCGGGCAGGCAGGTCTTCACGCTCGGAGAGTCGATACGGCTACGCGCGGAGGAATTGAAGGGCAAGTCCGTCGAGTTCCCGCAGGACTACTATAAAGGCGAGTACGTAAGAGAGATAGCCGAGGCGTACGCCGCCAAATACGGCGACGGCGGAGCAGGCGCGCCGGGCTTTAGCGTATTCGGCGCAGCCGCGATGCTGGAGAGGATCAGGAAAGACCTCGAGGACTTCCGCATAACCTTTGACGTATGGTTCAGCGAAAAGAGCCTCGACGACAGCGGAAAGGTCAGGGACACCATAGAGGCCCTGAGGCAAAAGGGCTACATATACGAGGCAGAGGGCGCGCTCTGGTTCAGGACGACCGAGTTCGGCGACGACAAGGACAGGGTTTTGATAAAGGCGGACGGCGAGCGGACCTACTTCGCCTCAGACATCGCCTATCACCTTGATAAGCTCGAGAGGGGCTTTGATTCGCTCGTCAATATCTGGGGCGCGGACCACCACGGCTACGAGGGCAGGATAAGGGCCCTGGTGCGCGCGCTCGGCCATGACGACGGCAAATTGAGGATTATCTTCATCCAGCTCGTGGCCCTGCTGCGTAAGGGCGTGCCTGTGCCGATGGGCAAGAGGGAGGGCGAGTTCGTCACGCTCCGCCAGGTGATGGACGAGGTGGGCACAGACGCCTGCCGTTTCTTCTTCCTCATGAGGAGGCCGGACGCGCAGCTCGACTTCGACCTCGAGCTCGCCAAGAGCCAGGCCCCGGAGAACCCGGTCTATTACGTGCAGTACTGCCACGCGCGCATAAAGAGCATAATAGGCTTCGCGGCTGAGAAGGGCATTGAGGTGCCGGAGCACTTTGACGCGGTTCTCCTCTCAAGGATAGACTCGAAGGAGGAGGCGGCGATCATAAAGCACCTCGCGGCCTTCGAGGAGCTCGTCGAGAAGAGCGCGGTGGCGATGGAGCCGCACAGGATAACGTTTTACCTCATGGAGCTTGCCGGGCTCTTCCACCCGTACTACAACAAGACCAGGGTCGTGACAGACGACCCGGAGACTACCGGCGCGAGGCTTCTCTTTTGCAGGGCGATTGCGACGGTGGCGGCAAACGGCCTCAACCTCCTCGGAGTATCCGCGCCGGAGAAGATGTAGAGTCCTTGTCCGTCATTGCGAGCGAGTGAGCCGAAGCCGCGAGCAAAGCGTGGCGGGCGGCAATCTCGTTCTTAGTGGTGAGGGCAATTGGCGCAAGTTTCCTCTCCCCTTGGGGGAGAGGACGAAGGTGAGGGGGGCTTTAGTCTTATCCACCCATCCCTCGATTGGTGGGGACTGAGGGGAGGGTGGTGAAAGTGGCCTGTTCGGAGTAAGGTTGTCTGTCATTGCGAGGAGCGAAGCGACGCGGCAATCCCAATTTTTCGTCAGGAGGATCAGAGCAAGTTTCCTCTCCCCTTGGGGGAGAGGACGAAGGTGAGGGGGGTTTAGTCTTGTCCTCCCCTCCCTCGACTGGAGGAGTGGACTGAGGGGAGGGTGAAGGGCCAAAATCGCGTCCAATAAAGGATTTTTTCGCCTTATTCCCCAATTTTTCTGATTAATGGGTTGACAAAGAAACCTCCAGTTGTTAGTATAACTGTCTTGAACGGATGGATTGACGCTTCTACTGCGGGGTGGAGCAGTCCGGTAGCTCGTCGGGCTCATAACCCGAAGGTCGCAGGTTCAAATCCTGTCCCCGCTACCAAATTAAAAAGGTCGTAAGTCTTCGGATTTACGGCCTTTTTCTTTGCCTTGAGGCAGGGGCTTACAGCGTTGCTGTAACCCCGTTTTCATTGGACTGTGCTAAATTTGTGCTAATCCTGTCCAAAGCCTCAACACCATCCCTCAAAGACTCGGGGTAGTGGTGCGCGTACCGCTGGGTCATGATAGGCGTTTTGTGTCTCATCAGCTTCTGAACCTTGTAAAGGTCAACCCCGATCTGGACAAGGCGCGTAGCGAAGGTGTGGCGCAGGTCATGAAACCTGGTCTTCGGCAGTTCCGCCTTGTCTACCGCGACATAGAACGACCTTAGAAGGTTTGCGGCGTCAATCCTTGTACATTCCTTGCTGTAAAAGACAAGGTTAGATTTTATAGACTTGACCTTGCACCTTGCCTTTAAGACAGCGAGAGTTTGAGAGTTCAAAGGGAGGGTGTCTTTCCCTTTGTTCTTCTGCTCAAGGATCGTAATCGTCCGTCTGAAGAGGTCTACCCTGTCCCATGCGAGGTCGAGGATCTCACCCTGCCGTAGCCCCGTGTTGACTGCGAAGATTATTATCTCCTGCAACCAATGGGGGGAGGCGGCTAAAAGCTTCTCTTCCTCTTCATAGGTCAGCCAGCGTTCGATCTGGTTGTTGACCTTTTCTTTTGATACCTTTGAGACAGGGTTTAAATCAACCCACTCCCACTCTTTCATCGCGAGGTTGAAGGCGTGGCTTAGAAGCCGCAGTTCGTTGTTGACCGTATTTGGAGCGGCGCCTTCATCCCTCCGCCTTACCTTGTATTCGGATATGAGCCTCGGGCTCAAGTCGGTCAATACAAGGCTGCCGAAGCAGCGGTTCAGGTGAGCGCTCAAGCTTCGGTCCCGTATATGAGATTTCAGGGCCTTGTTCCTCGCGGAATGTTCGCTCATATACTTTTCAAGAAGCTCTCTCACGGTCTTCTCCGCTCCAACCGGCTTATCGAACCACTTGCCCTCAGTCATCTCGGTCATGACCTTCGCGTGGATCTTCTCGGCAAGCCTCTTATCCCCGGTCTCCGTAGACCTTCTAACAAGCCTGCCCTTGTATGTAAGCTGCATCCACCAGACCTGGCCTCGTTTATAAAGCCCCATACTAATCCTCCTTCCTGAGGCCTTGATTCAGGCTGGTTTCCCGTTTGACGGCATTGTAACGTCTTGGACGGACGCTTTCAACTGCCCTCTTGACGATTGAGTCGATATCCAGATTAGAGGATTTCTTCAATGATTTCGGAATGTTAGGCGGCACAGCCTTCGAGCTTTTTTTGACCCACTCCTGGACCTCGTCCATGTCAAAGCGCAGGAGCCCATTGAGCTTGATAAACGGAATCGTCCCGTTATGCACCCAGCTATATATGGTACTGGGCTTGACTTTGATAAATTCCGACAGCTCTTTTATGGTGACGAGGTTCATTTTTATCTCGGTTTCAAAGTGTCAACTTGAAAAAGTGTCAACTTGGATTCAGGCTCCGACGCAAGCTGAATCCCGCGCGTCGGAGCACCCGCATCCTCATGTCCCTGGAAGGACCCGTGGATTGGGGAGGTCCCTCCGCCCCGGATGCACCGTTCCGGGGCAGAGGCAAAGGGTGTTACCTCCCTCTCGGCGGAAAGGAGGACGCCGAGAGCCGTCAACGAGCCAATGCGTTCATAATCCGGGACAAATCCTGTCTTGTCAGGCGATACCTCCCTGGCCCCGCAATGATATATGGACTTTGCAGGTCTGTTACGCATTCGCGCAGGGCGCTATCAACGGCAGCTTCCGTTACGCCGTATTTAGCCGCAAGTTCCCTCACTGTTATCTCACGTCTTTGTTCAAGCATTTCCATGGCCGTTCCTCCTTCTTGGTTATCGGGAAAACTCGTTATCGAGCTGTGCCATCAGTTCGGCCTGCCGTTCGCGGGAAAGCTCACGCTCTCCGCAGAGGGCCTGTAAGAAGCCGACGTAGCCATGCGCCCGCCCCGAAGCGATACAGGCGGCCCAGGCAAGCTCAAGGTCCGTG
>Ga0209324_10000390_pt1 | contig 30644 bp, 29 predicted proteins | sample Rifsed19ft3_FD_184015 | JGI IMG/M metagenome (GOLD analysis project Ga0209324, IMG submission 184015) | Soil microbial communities from Rifle, Colorado, USA - sediment 19ft 3 (version 2) | ecosystem: Environmental > Terrestrial > Deep subsurface > Rock core/Sediment | place: Rifle, Colorado...
TTGCTCCAAAGCCTCTTTCGTGGGCACGCCGTTTCGATCCCAGTTATGCAACGCGTAATACTCGTCAAGCATCTTCTCAAACCGCTCTTTGTCGATCGTCTTGCCTTTAGCGGTTGGAAAACCGAGGGGCGTCGGCTCTTTGAAGTAACGTTCTGAAATCGAGTCGTCTTTCCGAGTGAAGCCTTCCCGCAGGTTGAACAAGCGTTCAAGCGTGTAGATTCTTTCGCCGATTTGCATCAACTGGGCCTTTGAAAACTCCATGCCAGTGGCAAGCTGAATGAGCTTTGAGTATTCATTCCAGTTTGGTGCGTGAACCGCGCAGAAAACCGTTTGGAACTTGCACACGCCAATCGCGTCGGTTACTGCATAGAGACGTTCTTGCCACCAAATCATCCGCGGCTTGCCATCATACGAAGTGGAATCAGAAGCAACAGGTCCTCCATACACTTCCTCAAGCAACTCTTCAGGCAAACCATACAAGTCGATGGCGGGACGGCTACGCAAGTGATCTGAACCACGCGTAGACGTGGCTATGCCTAAAGCGAAACTCGGCGTCGGACGTTCATCCGAATGCAAGTTGCTCATACCCTTGACTTGAATGGCGTAGTATTCAGAGCCTTTTCCGATTCTGGCTATGGCTGGTTTAAAGCCGTCTGCAAGAACGTTGCCAAAGCCTTCTCGGGTGGAAATTTTCCGTATCAACTCGTAAACGACGTTTTCGTCGCCCCACTCCAGCTTCAATCCATCAATCTGTGCTTCCGTGAGTATGCCTTTCTCATACAATTCCATAGCCCAAGCGATGAGTCCACCCGTTTCCAATGTGTCAATGCCATACTTGTTAACGAGATGGTTAGCTTTCAGAATCGTGTCCATTTTCTTGCAGTTCACCATGGTTCCAAACGCGCCAAGCGACGTGTACTCTGGTCCTTCGCCAAAAATCGTCTCACCAGAACTATCTTTCAAAGTGTAGCGGTGCCTGCAATGCACAACGCAACTGTAACAGCCTGAAGTACCAAACGAGTAGCGATCTATGTTCTCAGGTTCCAGATCTTGCCCTTCTTCGAACCTGTTCAGCTGAAAATTCTTCGTTCTAATTAAACCCGTGGTGTTGGTGTTGCTGTAAATTATCATAGTGCCCCATTTCGACTGCGCCTTAGCCCAACGCGTGCCAATTATCATGTCGTTCATTTCTTTGCAGTAGTCAAGCAGCTCATCTGGATGCGCGTATTCTATGCTCGTCGTGCCTCTCACAGCTATGCCCTTGAGGTTTTTCGAACCCATAACAGCGCCCATACCCGTTCTGCCAGCCGAGTTCTTCATGCCTGTGCGCACATTGGCAAATCTGACAAGGTTTTCTCCAGCTACGCCTATCACAATGCTCTTGATCTCATCGTCATCCTTGTCTTTCCTTATAGTCGTCTGAGCATCAAACGTGTCTTGTCCCCACAAATGCGAAGCATCCTCAACCGTGATTTCGCCATCGTTGACCCACAGGTAAACTGGCTTGTCCGCTTTTCCAGAAATGATTAAATGATCAAAACCTGCCAACCTGAGTTCAGGCGCGAAAAAGCCACCCACATTCGAGTCTCCAACCGCGCCGGTTAACGGCGATTTAGCCGCGATGTCGCCTCGTCCAGAGCCGAGACATGGAATGCCACATAACAATCCGGTACCAATCATCAACACGTTCTCTGGACTGAGCGGGTCAGTTTCAGGCTGCAAGTGATTGTACAGAAGATACATATCGATGCCGCGACCGCCCAAATACAAGGTGCGCATCTCTCGTGGAATCGGCTTCTGCACAATCTTGCCATTTGACAAGTTGACGTACGCGATTTTTCTGTTCCAGACCAATCCGATCTGATCCTCTCTCTTCAATCCTCTTAGGCTAATCCTCTAACCTTAGCCTGTCCAGGCGCAGGCCACGAAATCCTGAATTTTGTGTTGCAGTGCGGGCATGTGGCTGTTTCAGCGTTGAGTTGCACTTGAAATCGTTTCAAACAGTTTAGGCATCTTACTTCGCTCACAGCTATGTCTAGCCTCCACCAATTGGCACCGTGATCATGACCACGTCTCCATCTTTAAGCTGCACATCAGGTTTTCTCATGCTTTGACCGTTAAGCATAACCAGAGTGTCGGTCTCAATCATTCCAGTTTTCGAGTTCAAAATCTGTTTGAAGTCCTTGCCATATCTGCGTGCGAGTTCGTCCAGTAACACCTTAAGAGTTAAACCCGAACCCAACTCGTGAAAAAACTCGCCTTTGCCCGCTGTTTCCTTGAACATGGCGTGAAGCAGAATTCGCACTTGGGCAGTCATAAGCCTTCACGAGTCTGAAACAATACAGTTGTGAACGTCTGATTTAATTATTGTGGAGAAAAAATATTTTCAAGCCACAATTTATATAACTTATATACGCGTTTATTCTTTAGCGAGGAAAAAAGCGTGGAAGTCAGAAAACTGCAGAAAATAAAAGGCGGCAGCTTCACGCTGTCCCTGCCCAAACCATGGGTTGAGAAACGGAAGCTGAAGAGCGGCGAGCAAATCGCAGTGTCTGAAGAGGACGACGGCTCATTAAGAATATTCCCAATAGGCGTTGGACTTGAGAAGCCCTTAGAAGTCACATTGCCCCTAGAAGACTTTCCGAACCTGCGCGCACTCGAATACTGCATAGCCACTTATTACATTCAAGGTAGCGGACGCATCAATATCGTCTCCAAGAAGATCATGTCTGCCGAGCAGAAAAAAAGGCTGAAGCAACTTCGAACACAGTTGCCCGGCGTGGAGGTAGCTGAGGAAGAAGCTGACCACTTGAGTTTTCAGGTGTTAATCGACCCGGCTACGTTTTCGATGGAGTCGCTTATCGAGAAGACATCAGCTTTCTCCTCGAAGTTGCAGGAAGACGCGATTAACTCGCTCGTCAGTTGGAACTTAGCCTTAGCCAAAGAGGCGCAGGAACGAGGCGGTGAGGCTCAACGGCACTATCGCGTGATGATTAGGCAGGTAGCTTCGGCGAGTTTAAGCCGCAACGTTGCCGACAAAGTTGGAGTCAAGAACTGTCAAGAAAACATCACTTTTGCGTTGGTGGCTCGGGATTTAAGCCGCCTAGTCTATCACTCATCACAGATTGCTGGACATGTTCTCAAATTGGGGGCTAAACGAAAGGTTGGGTCAGACCTTCTGAAAGCTTTTGCGCAGTTGTCAGATGTTGCCTTTGAAATGCAGATGAATGCTGCCTCAGCCTTTATGAAGAAAGATGTGAAGTTAGCAGTTGCAGTATTGACTAGGATGAGCGAGATTAGGGACAAAGAGGAATCTTTGTTGAAGAGCATCATGGAAAAAGTGAAAGACATGGACACAGCGGTCACGTTGAGTATAATTGCCCGCGACCTACGTAGAATTGCAGGCTACGCTGTGGCTGTAGCTGACGATGCAATGAACCGTGTCTTAACACCCTCGATCAGTTAGGGCTGTAGCTGCAGTTGCGGGTAGTTCAGTAAAGTGTAGAACAGCGCCCACATTACCAGCCATGAGAGAAAGTACCCGCCAACTCCGGTTGTGAAAATTTTCGAAGGCTTTTCAACTTTCGCCAGAAACATAGCCTTGTAAACGTAGTACGTGACTATGTAAAGAAGCAACGCGATGGATATGCCGTTCAAAAAAGTGAATTCCATTGTCATGCTTCCCAGCAGCGTGGACAGTAAAGCAGCGACGATGCCCAGCAGAAGCCGGGTCCAATATATGACAGTTAATGGGTTCATTTTGGTTTCCAGGTTCAGTCTGCTCTGCGCCTAGACTTAGAGTTTGGCCTTCACATTTAAGGTTGCCTCTATCCCATGTTTCTGTATCTTCAATTCATAGGTGTTAAATATTCTGTAACGTGAATCTGCAAAATAAGTGAGATCAGTTATGATAAGCGAAGATGAAGCCTTCTGGGCAGGAATAGCCGTTGCAACCATGATGTTGGGCGGCGGATTTTCAATGCTGTTTCTCCGAGCCTTAACAGGAGAAGGCGCTGTTGTTCTCGCATTGGGCTTGATGACCATGGCTTTAACAATGCAACTGCGAGCTAAACCGAAACGGTACATCGAACCTTGGAATCCATTCGAATCTCGCGCCACAAATCCAACTCCCCTAGTCGAGTCACCCGCAGAAACTGAACAAAAACAAGCTGACACCCCCACTCAACCCGAGCCAACACAACCTCAAGAAAAGACAGCACCTCCCTCTGAACAGCCGCAGGCTGAACCAGCTCCACCGCAACCGGCAGAGCCAGTTCAAGAACCACCAGCGCAGCCAGAAACTCCTGTTGAAGAGAACATAGAGCCTCCAACGCCTGAAAAACCCCAAGAAGAACCAATAGTCGTATTCTAACCGTTTTCGGGAAAGAAGAACGCGCTAAGCGCTCTCCCGCTTCTTCTACATCACGTTCAGCCAGTGAACGATTTTTTCAGTGATTATGATACCAACTTGCACTTCCATGGCAACGACCTGTTCTGGCTGTTCTAGTGTTATGTTCAACTTGATTTGGCAATATTCCCCATGCTGAAACAACTATTAATATCGTCGGATGGGACATTGTCGAATGACAGCTGGCAAGACAGCGGAGGCAAACTTACGAGCAAAAATAGGCATGAACTCGACAATGTCGTCAAAATTCTTAAAGCGGCAAGCAAAGGCGCCAAGAAAAACGAGCTACATCATCGTTCTGGTATGAAGCCCGCGGTGTTCGGAAAATATGTTGCCGCACTCATTGAACTCGATCTGCTGGAAATGAAACCCGACCTGTCCTACTACAAGACTACTGATAAAGGATTGGAGTTACTTCACGTGTATCATAAACTGAGATGGCTTTTGTGGGGCGGCACCTTCGACTTCATGCTCGTAGGACTCTTAGGTCGCCTGAAAATGGACAGAACGGAACGCGTAAGATACAACGCCTATATTAGCTGACGAACTGACCGCGAGTAAGGACAATAGGGCAAACATCTAGTCTTCTTTGAGTATCAAGATGCCCAGCACGTCTTTTCTTCCAAACACGTGTCCCAGATGAGTCTGTAGGTAGTTGAGGACTTCATCAAGAAGGTCAAACTGCTCAACGGTTTCATCCCTGTCCACGTGTCGTATGATCAGCTTATACTGTAACGGTCTCACCTCTGTCAGGTTTCAGCAATTAAGACTAGATTCCAGCATATAAGCTCTCAGCACAGCTTTTCTATCTCGCAAAGAACAGCAGTATGAAAAATAGAATAGCGATGATCGCTATGACCACTGCCACAACTGCTAGTATGTCGTATTTGCCCACTGGGGCTTTTCCCTCAATAATTCTTCCATTTGCTCCCTCAGCTATGATGGGGTAGGGTTTGCCTTTGTATCTATATTGAACAAACCATAATGGAACTGTGAGCAGATGGGCTTCTCCGATCTGGACATTCGTGTTGATGGACAATAATTCGTCAACCTCAGAGCGAGCCCGCCTAGCGTGCATATTTCTGATGCCCGCTTCAGCCTCTCTCTTGGCCAGCTCCTCGTCCACATCACCGTTGATCAGTCTTGCACCTGGAGAAACATTCTTTATCTCAAAGGGCATTTTGCCAGCAACTTGAAGCTCAACTTTGTCAACTGGAAAGACCATTCCTTTAACTGCCAAAACCTTCCAGTCCTCAACATCTGAGAAGTCGCCTGACTTGTCCACCCAGTGCACTCTTCTCACTGTCTCAGAAACCTGAGTTCCCCTTGGTCCAGACCGCGTTCTGGTTTCTGAGGTTTCGATTCTCCTCTTCCCTCTATACACAGTATCAGCGCGAACGTTGACCAGCCAGAAAGGCACAAACTTCAATGTCGTCTCAGTCATTTCGGATTTCTCAGCTAGGTCTCCAGCTTTGAAAAAGCCTTTTCGCATCCAATCTAGAACCAAGTCGCGCATCTGATTCTGAGAATAATTGTTTATCAGCATGAAGTGCTTGCCAGGCGCGATTTCTCTGAATTCTCCTTCCTTAATCCACGAAAACGCGTAGCCACAATACTTGCACGTGAAAAGCGTCTCGCCTACCACGTAGTCAATTGGCGCGTTGCAGTGTGGGCAGTTCAGCAGCTGTGGGTCTTTAGACATGCTCTCTCCAGTTATCCCTCAAACCATGCACAATTGTAATGCGCCGAGATAAAGAAATTTTCGAAAGGAACAATCTAGCCATCAAAGCGAAGTTTCAGCATAACAATGCTCAGCGGCATATGACCTTCCTGTGCCTTTCAGACGCATGTGGGGCAGACTCTGCTGAAGTCGGCAACTTCGCCCTCGCTTTCAATAGGTCTCAAAACTTGCACTTCTCGGCTGCCGTGGCGATAGACCGTTATTCCTTTGCATCCTAGTTTCCAAGCCAGCGTGTAGGCTTTTTCAACGTCATTCGGCGTTGCCCAATTCGGAAAATTAATGGTTTTCGACACGGCGTTGTCAGTGTGTTTTTGGAAAGCTGCTTGCATGCGCACGTGCATTTCGGCACTAATGTCATGAGCGGTCACAAACAAGCGACGCCATTTCTCAGGGATTTCTTTCAAATCTTGGATCGAGGTGCGTCTCGAGATTTCTTTAACGAGTTCCTCGCTGTAGAAGCCTTCCTTTAGCGCAACGCTTTCGAACAACGGGTTGACTTCGACTAGGCTGCGTCCAAGCGTTTCAGCAACCTCGCGCACGTAAGCGATGGCGAAAAGCGGCTCGATGCCTTGTGAACAACCGCCAATGATGCTAATTGTGCCTGTCGGCGCGACGGTGGTTACTGTAGCGTTGCGACGGGTCTTCCAGTTCTTCTCCCATATGCTGCCGTGAAAATTTGGAAAACTACCTTTCTCTTCCCCCAGCTCAGCGCTTATCTTGTGTGCTTCGTCGTTGATGAACTTCATGAGTTCTTCGCCGGCTTTCAAGCCTTCTTCTGTGTCATATTTGATGCCTCTTTTGATGAGCATGTCTGCAAAGCCCATTACGCCTAGACCAATTTTCCTGTTGCCCTTCGTGATTTTTTCAATTTCAGGCAAGACATACCAGTTGGCATCGACTACGTTGTCCAAGAACCTCACTGCGACTTTCGCAGTCTCAAGGAGGTTGCTCCAATCCATTTTGCCTTCAGCGGTAACGAACTTACTGACATCGATGCTTCCCAAATTGCAGGATTCGTAAGGTAAGAGAGGCTGTTCTCCGCATGGGTTTGTTGCCTCAATTTGCCCAACATGCGGAGTCGGATTGTGCTTGTTCACGGTGTCCAAGAAAACAACGCCGGGCTCACCGTTTTTCCAAGCCATCATAATGATTAGGTTCCATATGGCTCGGGCTTTCAGCTTCTTTATGACTTCGCCATTTCGGGGGTTGATTAACTCAAAGTCCGCGTCTTTCTCAACTGCTTCCATAAACTTGTCGGTCGCGCCCACGGAGATGTTGAAGTTGCGCAAAACGCCTTCTCTCTCCTTAGCCACTATGAAATCCATGATGTCCGGATGGTCGACGCGTAATATGCCCATGTTGGCGCCGCGTCGCTTTCCACCTTTCTTCATCTCTTCTGTTGCCGTGTCGTAAACCGTGGCAAATGAAATCGGTCCAGAAGCTGTGCCCGCGGTGCTTCTTACAATGTCGCCTTTTGGCCGTAATCGTGAAAAGGAGAAGCCTGTTCCACCGCTGGTCTTGTGTATGATGGCAGCAGCTTTCAACGAGGAGAATATTCCTTCGATTGAATCTTCAACTGGCAGTACAAAGCAGGCGCTCAACTGCGGAAACCGCGTGCCAGCGTTGATTAAAGTCGGCGTGTTCGGGACAAATAGCTGTTCTGTCATTATGCGGTAAAACTCGTCTTCCCAACCGGCGATTTCCTTGTCGGTCTTGCCGTATTGTTTCTCTACCGCTGCAAGTGCCTTGGCTATGCGTCTAAACATTTGAGCTGTCGATTCAGCTATGCGTCCTTTTTCATCCTTGCGCAGATAACGTCTTTCTAAGACTAGGATGGCGTTAAGCGGCAGCTTCAACTCATCTGTTACACCAAGCAACAGCTTCATTCTTCTTATCTCAGCGCGTTTCTGACGGTACAAAATATACGTCTTTGCAATGCTGGCTTGACCGCTCTCCATCAGAGTCTTCTCAACCAAATCCTGAACTTGCTCTACGCTTGGAACTTCATCTGGCTTAAGCTGCTTTTCGAGTTTCTCAACAACCCGATCAGCGAGCTTAACAGCAACGGTTCTGTCTTTGCTTCCGACAGCCTGTGCAGCCTTCCAAATGGCTTCCACAATTTTGTCAGAGTCAAAGTCAACTTTTCTGCCGTCTCTCTTCATAATTTTCTTGACAGCGCTCATGCTAGAGGTTTTCCTCCAAAATGTACGTCCGTCACAAAACTAAAAAGACCTTGTCATAAAGAGCTTTCGATGTGCTTAGCCTATTGTTAAGCTACGTACCAGTGTTTTCGTTTTCCACAGGCCGTAACACTTGCATTTCTCTGCTGCCGTGGCGGTAGACGGTTATTCCCTTACAGCCTGATTTGTATGCGAGCCAATACGCTTTCTCGATGTCATTTGGCGTTGCGGAGTTTGGAAAGTTGATTGTCTTCGATACTGCATTGTCTGTGTGTTTTTGAAACGCTGCTTGCATTCTAACGTGCCATTCTGCGCTGATGTCGTGAGCCGTTACGAAAACCTTGCGTATGTTTTCTGGAACTTCATCAACGTCCTGAATTGAAGTTTTCCTAGAAATCTTCCTCATCAATTCCTCGCTGTAGAATCCTTCGCGCAAGGCTATATCCTCGAACAAAGGATTAATTTCAACTAGGCTTTTTCCGAGGCTGTCCGCCACATCACGTATGTAGGCGATAGCAAAAAAGGGTTCAATGCCTTGTGAGCAGCCTGAGATAATGCTAATTGTGCCTGTTGGCGCAACCGTGGTGACTGTGGCGTTGCGCATAGCCTTCGATTTCTTCTCCCAAACGCTGCCTTGAAAGTTTGGGAAACTTCCTTTTTCAACGGCCAACTCAGCGCTCATCTTGTGTCCTTCGTCATTGATGAAACGCATGAGCTCCTCGCCGGCTTTCAAGCCTTCTTCTGTGTCGTATTTGGTGCCTCTTCTAATGAGCATGTCAGCAAAACCCATGACGCCTAGTCCGATCTTCCGATTGCCTTTGGTGATTTCTTTGATTTCAGGTTGCACGTACACGTTGGCATCTATGACGTTGTCTAGGAATCTAACCGCCTTTCTGATGGTCTCTCGGAGCTGATCCCAACTCATTTTGCCTTCTTCAGTGACGAATTTGCTGACGTCAATGCTGCCTAGATTGCATGATTCGAATGGTAGTAGCGGTTGCTCGCCGCACGGATTTGTCGATTCGATTTCGCCCACATTAGGCGTGGGATTGTACCTATTGATTGTGTCAATGAAGATCACTCCTGGTTCGCCGTTTTTCCAAGCCATCATGACAATTAGGTTCCAGATGACTCTCGCCTTCAACTTTTTCGCAACTGTGCCGTTGCGCGGGTTGACTAATTCGAAGTCCTCGTCTTTCTCCACGGCATGCATGAACTTGTCTGTTAAAGCCACGGATATGTTGAAGTTGCGAAGTACGCCTTCCTTCTCTTTGGCTACAACAAAATCCATGATGTCGGGATGATCCACGCGTAGGATGCCCATGTTGGCACCGCGTCGACGCCCGCCCTGCTTAACCACATCAGTTGCAGTATCATAAACTGTGGCGAACGATATTGGCCCTGAGGCAACGCCGCCAGTGGTCTTCACCATGTCGCCTTTTGGTCTCAATCTTGAAAACGCAAAACCTGTGCCGCCGCCAGTCTTGTGAATAAGCGCGGTTGCCTTGAGCGTGTTGAAAATGCTGTCAATGGAATCTTCTACAGGGAGAACAAAACAGGCGCTCAACTGCCTGAACTGCGTGCCTGTATTCATAAGCGTGGGCGAATTGGGAATGAACTCGAAACTTGTCATCATGCCATGGAACTCGTTTTCCAAAGCCGCGGTTTCAGAATCACTCTTACCATACTGCTTTTCAACTTCTGCTATACCTTTGGACACTCGACGAAACATCTGTCCTGTGGATTCGACGACTTTCCCGTTTTCATCCTTCTGCAAGTAGCGCCTTTCAAGCACTAGGATGGAGTTCAGGGGCAGCTTCAATTCGTCGACAACACCAAGCATTGTCTTGGCGTGACGAATCTCAGCTCGCTTCTGCCGGTACAAAATGTAAGCTTTCGCAGTACGAGCATGCCCATTCTCGATAAGGGTTATCTCAACCAAATCCTGAACCTGCTCAACCGTCGGAAACTCACCTGGCTTGAGCTGTTTTTCCAAGCGCTCTACAACCTGTGCAGCCAATGTGTCGGCTAGGGATCGATCGTTGCCTCCGACAGCCTTAGCTGCTTTCCAGACAGCCTCAGCTATCTTGGCTTGGTCAAAATCAGCGATTCTGCCGTCGCGTTTCTGAATTTTCTTGATAAGATTCAAATTAACCCTTCCGCCAGATGTCAACCACTCCTTTGTTATTAAGAGTTTTCGACAAGCCATAGTCTAAGCAAGTTTTAAGTATGCTCAACATAATTCTGATACTCCCACTGCAGGTGCAAAGGCATGACAGAAATGTATCCATGGTGGAATGAGAAACAAAGAAAGCTGGCTGAGGAAGTCAAGACGTTTGCAGATCAGAATCTTTCTAAAGGCGAAGAAATAGTGTGGACCAAAGAATTTCCCGCTGGTCTCTTAAAGGAAGTTGCCGTCAAAGGCTGGTTTGGCGCACCTATCCCAGCCGCCTATGGAGGCACAGAAACAGGTACAACAGGGTGCTGCATAATCGCTGAGGAGCTATCCCGCATTTGCGCCGCTTTGACAGCTGCTTATTCTGTCACAATGTTTGGCGGCACAGAGCAGATTCTGCACTTTGGCAGTGAGGAACAGAAGCAACGCTGGCTGCCTCAGATTGCCAAGGGCAAGCTAGGCGCCATCTGCATCACCGAACCGTCCATAGGTTCTGACGCAGGAGGAATTGAAACCACTGCCGTGCGTGAAGGCGACGTTTACGTTATGAATGGGAAGAAACGGTTCATAAGTAGCGCGGGCACGGCGGACATCTACTGCGTTTACGCAAAAACAAGCGAGCGCCCTGAAGACCGGGCGAAATATGCTCACTTAAGCGCCTTCATGGTTGAGAAAGGAGCGAAAGGCTTCACCGTGGAGAAAATCAATGAACTCGGCGGTTGGGTCGGCTTGCCGAATGGCTGCCTAGACTTTGATGAGGTGACGGTTCCTATTGCCAATCGATTAGGCGCAGAAGGGGAGGGCTGGAAGGTTGTTGTTGACGGATTGAACTTCGAGCGCAATCTGTTCGCAGCTGGGATGCTTGGCCCTATGCGGGAAGCCATCAAATACGCGGTTGGGCATGCTCAGAGACGCATCCAATTTGGTGAACCGACCATCGAGTTTGAAGTGAATCAGTTCAAGATTGCCGATATTTTGGCTCAGTTGAAGACTGCACGTCTCCTCACATACTATGCAGCTTATCTCATGGACATGAAGGTAGATGTCGCCGCCGAAGCTAGCTTAGCCAAGCTGTACGCTTCAGAAGCATATGAACGATTGATGACAGAGGCTCAGCAAGTGATGGGCGGTGACGGTTGGACTCAGTTCTATCCTCTTGAGACTTTCAGGAGAGACGCCAAAGTGAATCAGCTTGGCGCGGGGACAAGTGAGGTGATGCGTATGGTTCTTTATCGGCAAGGAATTCGAGCCATGGCAGAAGACCTGAAGATGCCACATCGTCACATACATCCCAAACTCGGTGTGCCAATCTCAACAACGAAACCAGCAGTCATGAAAGAAGCGAACGAGACCACACTGCTAGAGGTGTTGGCAGAAGACTACAGAGTTAACCCTGGACTCTACATGAGCAGAGCAGACATGAAAGAGCATTTCGCAGGCATTAACGACGATCAGCTCAACCAACTCCTAGTGGCGCTCGAAGCTAAGGCGTTGGTCAAACTGTACAAGGACAGAAAAGGCAACATCGCGTTGGCAAAAGCAACGTTCAAAGGTCTAAAGCAAGCCAAACCGTTAACATACTACCAATGGTATCCCGATTGGGTGGACAAAAGCCTACTCTTTTGATTTCTTTAAGATCTACGTATCTCTTACCATGATTGCCCCCAGTGGGCACTTGTGATTTCTATATCTAATGTGTCCACTGTTCCGTCGTTGTTGATGTCTGCATCCGAGTTCCAGTTGGGGCTGTTTTCGTCGGAGCCGTAGGCTCTGCTTGCGGTGAATAGATCGTGAACGTTGACTGCTCGGTCGTTGTTGATGTCACCTGAAATCGTTACGAGCAGCTGGTTTCTCGTGTAGATGTTGTCGTCTGTATCAATTTCTCCGGAAACGATCATGGCTTCAGCACGGATTTCATAGAGGCCTGTCATGTTTGGTGTCCATGTGAAAGTCAACGTAGTGCTTGTTCCATTTGCCAAGGTTGCGGTTTGTGCTCCAATTAAGGAATCGGATGTCAACTTGGAGTACAGGCTGACTGTTATGTTTTCCATGTAGTCGCCATGGTTTTCAACATTTACGCTTACAGAAACCTGCTGCCCTATGTACGCCCTAGTAGGCGAAGTTAAAAGGCTAGTGACAGCAACATCGTGAGCTGTTATATGTACAGTTTTGTAGAAGATTTCGTAGTTGCCAGTTCTATCTGAGACCCAAACAACCCAGAGTTCTGTCTTTCCTTGAGCTGTGCTTGCCATGAAGTCATCTGTTTCATTAGTTGTGAGTTGAGTGTCGCTTGACCAAGTGACGCCGTCGTAGATGCTGTAGAGTAGGTCATCTTGTGGGTCGCCCCTATAGGATATTCTGTCCGAGTCCCAAGCAACCCAGATCGTGCCATCCCTTGCCTGTGCAATCGAGGGGAACAAATCGAAGTCTGGGTCTCTCGTCAGCCGTGCCTCGCCTGACCATGACGCGCCATTGTCGGAAGAAGTCTTGTAGTAAATCTCAAAGTTGCCTTGCCTGTTGGACGACCAGACAACCCACGTTATGCCATTCTGGACTTGAGTCACACATGGTGCCCTGTCATCGTCCGAATCTTGGGTTAGTTGTTGGTCACCGGTCCATGTAAGTCCGTTGTCAACTGAGGTTTTGTAGAACAAATCATCATTTCCACTTCTTGTGGACATCCACACCACCCAGATGTGTCCGTCATTTGTCTGAGCTGTCGAAGAAAGTATATCTTTGCCCAAATCGGTTGTAAGTTGAGTTTCAGCGGACCACGAGACGCCATTGTCTGACGATGTCTTGTAAAAGAGGTCGAAGTTCCCTGTTCGGTTTGAAGCCCAAACAACCCAGATAGCTCCAATTCTTGTTTGCATGATTGCTGGATGCACATCATTGCTTGGATCAAAAGTGAGTCTCGTGTCGGGCGACCAAGATGCTCCATCGTTGGATGTGGTTTTGTAGAAGAGGTCGGCAAGCCCTGTTCGATAAGAATGCCAAGCAACCCATGTTTTTCCGTCTTTTATGTAGGCAACTGAGGGTCGCCAGTCGCTGTTTGAATCAGTGGTCAATCTTGTTTCGTTAGACCATGATGCTGATGATGAGAAGGGCGTGATTATCAGAGTAGTTATTATGATAGCTGCCGCAGCAAGTTTGTTGTGCATCTTTGAATAAACGCCAATTCGCTTTAAAGAAGATTGTTTCATCGTCTGCACAAGATTGCAGTAAGAATGGTGTTTCTAGGGTACTACCATGATGCTGAAAGCCTTTGTTTTTGTCCCCTGTGTATCTACGACGTCGTCTCCATTGTGGTCATACCAGACTTGAGTTTCAACATGGTATCTTTGTTCTGCTTCGTAACCTGCCCAGTCCACTCCCATCACCATGCCTAGCGTATAATCTCCGTGTTCGAAAGCCACTAGAACCTCATCTGCTATAATACCGAACTCGTCGAATATAGTGAACTTAACTTGAACCTTCACGGGTCGAGTTCCAAGATTCTCAACTTGAGCGTAAAGGGTTACGAATCCGTCGCCGTTCGGTGGAGCATCGTTGGAGATGTCGTAGCGGCGTTTTTCTGGCCATGCGCCTCTGCCACTTAAGTCGGCATAGCCTGGATATTTGATCAAGAGTGTCTCGACGTTACCAGGTAGAAAGCCTTCTTTTCTTGCAACGACATCAAGCATGTAGCCACCGTGAAGTGTTGACACATCGATCAAAGCAGTATAATTTCCGTCTCCGAGACTCACGAATGGATAGTAGAATGTGTGCGTGCCATTTGACAATCTTCCAGTGACAGTTGCATCTGTAACAGCTGTATCATTCTCGTCCGTCACTTTGTGCGTCAACCTGTGTTCCGTGTCTGGGCTGAAGAAGAAGTATGGTCCAGGAGACTGAGGATATATAAGGGGGTCAACAATGTTCAGTTCGTTAGCAGCCATTGGGCTTCCAAGATATATGTTGCCGCTGTCAGAGTCATCAGGCATCAAGAACCCAGCAGAATGAACAACGCTTATTGGGCCTGGATTGGATTCCTCCATCATGACGTCTGTTCCTTTAGCTTCGAGTGAACCTTTTGCAACAAACTCGATACGACATGGTTTTATCATGGCTTCTGTAGAAATCAACATTAGCTGGAACCAAGGCTGGGGACCAAAGTATAATCCCCAAGGACCACTATAGGTAGTGATGTTTGTGGCATAGTCTATTCCCAACAAATGGTTTCCAGCCATATCATACAGGTGAATATCAATTCTATCAGTGGATAACGCATGCGTTGGAGGATCAGGGAACCACCATGGTAAATCGAGAATTTCAAGTTTCTCCAAAACTTCTTTTACAATACCCACAAATCTCATCCAAGGAAGCTTCTTCGCCACTGCTTTGACAAGTTTAAATATTTTTTTGAACCACTTCTTTTCTTTTAAGATGTCTTTGATTTCGTCAATGATTTCGTCGACGAGTTTTCCCAAGAGAACATCAGCAAGACTGCCTACGTTTGCTCCGCCCATTATAAAGTCCCAAATCTCCTCAAGCAGGTCCAAGATGCCTTTTTCATCGTTCTTATCTCCGTTACCATCACTATTCTCCGGCTGTGTACCCACCATTGCCACTCCTTCCAGCCCACCATGAGAACCTCCTGAAAAGAATTCTGGAGTCAACGTGTTCACGTGGTCGCGAAGCAATGTCGCAGGAAGGCTACTACCATTCAGCAGGTACATGCTTAACCGCAGTTCAGGGTAAACCGCAAGGTTGGGCAAATCTCGTTTGTACTGGAGGACGGGCATAATTCGGAATTTGCCATCAGAAGAAGTCAAAGACGTAAGAAAAGGAGTTACCTCTGGTATCAATGAACTGTTTACAAGATTGATCCGGCTCAGCCAATTTAGAAATTCTGGTATCAGATTTAGCCTGTAGAGGAGGTTGTCTAGCTCTATAACTCCTACCTGCGTTACTTCATAGAGCTCTGACCCGTTCACTCCTAAACGGCTAACAGCCATATTGAAATCACCTATGCCAGATGGTTCAACCCACAAAACTTTAACTTCCCAAACTCCACCCGCTGTTTCATGAGCTATTGAAAGTTCGTCTATGGCGTACCGTGTATAGAATTCTGGCACATCCAGATAGTTGGGGATTCCATCGCTATCGTCGTCGCTCCAAGGATCACCCTGAGCGTTAACTGGGGTGATGAAGACCCCTGGAAGAATCGCTGATGAGACAAGCAACACGATAAACACATTAACTGACAATCTAAATTTGTGTCTGTTCGAGTCTCCTGTGACAATGATGTTTTCCATTATTTCCAATCTGCTCTTCCTCTCACTATAGAATATTATGTTTTACATTATAAGAATGATAACAAGTTAAGGCTTTGTGGTATTAAATTCCAGAAGACAGTTCCATTGAACTGACCATTGCCTGCATCTGCATTTGACAATCTGCACCAGCACTGAGTAGTTCCAACTGGGATGGGAGAAGGGAATTTTCTTAAGATAGCGCAATCTAGTCTATGAGACGAATGAGTGTTGGGTAACTGAACCATGCAGTCCGAGGTTGTCATTGAAGCAAAGCTTCTGACCAAAAAGTTCGGCGACCTGATGGCAGTGGACAGCATAAACTTTCACGTGTTCAGAGGCGAATGCTTCGGCTTCTTAGGACCGAATGGCGCTGGAAAAACCACTACCATCAAGATGGCTAACTGCGTACTGCCCTTGACAGCTGGCAACCTAACCGTTGCGGGCATGGACGTTACTAGGCAAGCGAGGGAGATCAAGAGCATGATCGGAGTTGCCCCTCAGGAAGACAATCTTGATCCCGACTTTACAGTGTTCCACAACCTCATTGTCTACGCGCGCTACTTCGATCTTCCTAAAGCTGTTGCCCAGAAACGGGCAGATGAACTGCTGAAATTTGTGCAGTTGGAAGAGAAACGCAACGTGCGGATCGATCAACTGTCAGCTGGAATGAAACGTCGGCTTATTCTGGCCAGAGCTTTGATAAACGAGCCGCAAATCCTGATACTGGATGAACCAACCACAGGTCTCGACCCTCAGGCACGCCATCTCATCTGGGACAAAACCCGTAGTCTGCAGAAGCAAGGCGTTACAATAGTGTTGACGACACACTACATGGAGGAAGCTGCACAACTCTGCGACCGCTTGTTAATCATGGATAATGGAAAAATAATCGAGGAAGGCATGCCAGCGGATCTAATTAGAAAGCATGCAGGCGAAGAGGTTCTGGAAGTAGCCTACGACCAAGAAGTTATGGAATTCCTCAAAAAGACTTTCCCAGATGCTCGGCTTGATGTGGTCGCTGACAGAATTCAGGTTTTCACCAATCAGCCCAAAGGCGTATTCGCTCAGATTCTGCGCAAATTCGATTTCAAAGCAGCAATGATTAGAGACGCCAACCTTGAAGACGTTTTTCTAAAACTCACAGGGAGACGATTGAAGGAATGAAAGCCAGCAGAATTGCTTCATATTTCAAAATTCCCGAACTGAGTTATCGAGTATGGCATGTGTGGAGAAGAGACCAAGACGTCTTCATGAAAACCTACAAAGTGAACTTCATCCCACCGCTCATTGAACCTTTACTATATCTTCTAGGTTTAGGTTTAGGACTGGGCAGCTTTGTTCAACTACCTGAAGGCTTACGCTACGACGTTTTCATAGCTCCAGCGCTCGTAGCTGTGTCGATGATGTACGCCTCGTTTTTCGAATGCACCTACGCTTCATTTGTAAGGATGTATTACCAGAAGACTTTCGACGCCATAATAGCCACGCCTGTAAGCCTCGAAGAAGTCATAGCAGGTGAGCTGTTGTGGGGCGCCACAAAAAGCCTCATCAACTCAGCCATAGTGCTTGTTGTGATCTCTCTCTTTGGACTTGTCAAGAGTCCATTCTTTTTGGCAATTCTGCCTCTCGCTTTTCTTGTGGGCTTGCTTTTTTCGGCGATAGCCATGTGTTTCACCGCAATAACGCCAAACATAGATTCTTTCAATTACCCGGCATTCCTGTTCATAACTCCCATGTTTATTCTAAGCGGCACGTTCTTTCCTATCACCGCGCTTCCAATGCAGGTGCAGACCTTAGCCAGCATTCTGTTTCCATTAACTCATGCTGTGACGCTTACAAGAGCGCTAACAGCAGGCGCACTAAACCCATCTTTACTGCTCAATCTTGCTTGGTTTCTGGTTACAACGCCTTTCTTCTTTGTCCTGTCGATAAACATGATGAAGAAAAGACTAGTCAAATAGCGTCTGGACTTACCCTCTTTCTAAAGACTCCATAGCTAGAAGGCAGCCCTTGTCTTTCAGCACCTGCCCCCAGTACATTCTCACCACTTTGAATTCCTCTTGGAACTTCATCTCTCTGAGAGCCTCAACGATTCCTAGTCTGCTCTCCGAAACGCCTACGCGGATTTCCAGTCCAGAAAATGTGCCTAGCACAGCCCTAAGCAGGTTAATGGCTACTTCTGGTTTCCGTGGGCTAGACACGCACGGTCCAATTTCTTGTCTGTACGAGTCTGCCATTATGAAGCCAAGCAGTTTATTGCTGTCCCGGGCAACATAGCACAAGTCCTTGGAATCTCTGAATATTCGCTTCAACAATGGTTCACGATTCCATCCCATGCAACGCTCATCAAAGCGGGCGACATCTTCAAGGTCACGTTCAGCCATCCTCACTATCCGTTCGGTGTACTGATCCATTTTGAACCCCTGTCCCACGAGACGGATGAAGTTGGAGTTGGCTTTGAAGCCCAATTTCTCATAGAACTGCACAGTGTCCACATAAGCATACAGACCAATCGTGGTTGCAGATTCCCCCACCAGATAGTCAATTGCATGTTTCACCAGTAGGGCGCCGACTCCTTTCGAACGATTGCTAGGGGTAACTATCACGTTTCCAATCCAGCCAACTCTGCCAAAATGCATCGTGGTTATTAACCCCACTCTCCGGGTTTCATCTAGAGCCACACAACAACCTCTGGGTTCCAGATTCATCATGAATTCGAAGTCTTTTCTTGTCAAGTCCCAGTTCATTGTGTCCGTTAGTTTGATTGCGAAGGCAAAATCGTTAGGAGCCATTTTTCTTATTCGGATTTCCTGCATCTAACAGCCCAACCTGCTGGATTACTTAGGCATTGGTGTCACTTCTACTGCTTGAAAGAATAATCTTATAAAAAGGATTGCCACTCAATCAGTGAAATCTTAATGAGGTGTCCGCGTTTATCAACGTGAGAATAACCCGCGACGTAAACATCGTGCTTCACAAATTCATGGACTACTTCAAAGGATTTGAAAACGTTGAGGCAGTCCGCGAAATATTCGGCGACCAAACAGAAAAAATCCTAAGCGACCTTAAAGTGGAGTTTGTGTCTCGACGCGGTTACATGGGCGTAGACGAGCAAGACGGCCACCTCATAGTAAGCGCATATTACTTGAAAAGCGGAACTGATCGTGACATCTACTTGGACATAGTTCACGAGTTGGTCCACGTGAAACAATGCATGCAAGGCAAGAAGCTCTTCGATATGAGCTACGACTACGTGGACAGGCCGACAGAAATCGAAGCCTACAAGCACGCGGTCAAAGAAGCCCGAAGGCTCGGTATGACCGAGAAAGAAATCTACGCATACCTGCGAACTGAGTGGATGAACGAAAAAGACTTAGCCCGCTTGGCCAAATCAGTAGGTGTAAATCATGATCCTAGCGCAAATTCCCATCGGTGAAGGAAAAAACTTCGCCTACATTTTCGGAGACGAAGCAACCCGGGAAGCAGCGGTTGTTGACCCTGGATCCAACGTGGACAAAATTCTGAGACAAGCTAAACAACTCAAGGTTCACGTAAAATACATTTTCAACACGCATTCGCATGGAGACCACACTGCTGGCAACAGCCAAATGAAAGAAAAAACTGGCGCCAAGATAGTTGCGCACGTCAAATCACCACGCCCAAAGGACGTAGCTGTCAAGGATCAAGACGACCTTGAGGTTGGCAAGCTTAAAGTGAAAGTGATTCACACGCCCGGTCACACCGCTGATGGCATATGCCTTCTAGTTGACGGCAAACTCTTCACTGGAGACACGCTTTTCGTAGGCGAATGCGGCAGAACCGACTTGCCAAGTAGCAGCGCAAAAGACATGTACTACTCTCTCTTCGACAAAATACTCTCGCTCGATGACAATGTTGAGGTCTATCCTGGACACGATTATGGCAGCAGACCGATTTCAACCATCGGCGATGAGCGAAAAACTAATTATACGCTGGAAAAGCGCACGCTAACAGAGTTCATCGAATTCATGAAAGAACCTTGAACGCCACGATTGAACTGACCGCAATCAATTATGAGCTCAGTCTCTCTTCCACGGACAAGGGCTCTATACATATTCCTGTGTGCAACAAGGTTTTCAAGTCTTGAACGCATCCTACACTGGCGTCTATGTTTCCAAGCTTCGGGTGACGCCACATTTTTTCAGGAACCAGATTGAATTGCATGGGTGCTTTGTTGCCTCGGCAACTGACCCCTTCAAAGACTTCTTTTCTTAGACGCGCTGAGCGGACAGAGACAATGCTCTTTACGAGTTCCACGCCGCCGAAAACGCCTATGCCATGCCAGATTGAGGCATCTTCAGGCGACAAAACTGCATACAAGGCGAATTGGGGTGACGAAGGCGTCTGATGGTATTCATAATTCTCGATCTTGTGCGCCTCAACTGAAAAACTGTCTTCTGCTTTGGCGACGCTCACGTCAGTTTCATGTACATCTAGTTCGTTGGCGTAGAGTGGTGTTGTTTTGTACTGAATCTTGACTTGTTCGAACTTTTCCTGTTTAAAGACGAGGCTTCCTTGAGCCGCCCGTTTGGACCCGAATCCCTTAGGCGAGTGTGGCACCGTTAGTAGTAGCGTCTTTCTTTTGCTAATGTTTCTGCCCATCAGTTCGTATATGGTTCTGATCGTGTCGTAGTCTCGGTGGCTATCTGAAATCAAGCTGTGCATAGGGTCTTTGGGCTTTTCTTTTTTCAACACTCCTAGCGGCATTCTGATAGCTGGGATGCACAGGTTTATTCCAAGAACCTCTGAGGCGTTCTGAAGTATCTCGTACTTCACTGCGTCGACAAAATCTAGATACTCTGCTGAACCTTTGAGATGCCGCTCTATCAAGTCGACTTCGTCTTTTGAAATCAGTGAACCCTCATACTTTGTCAGGAAGCTGCTATCGACCTTCAAGTCATGCGTAACCACTGAAGCTGCTGGAAATGCGCTTTGACCGCTCTCTACGATGGAGGCTCTTAACGGGTTTATCGAATACCGGTCAGGCTCGACATCATCAGTGTTGAGCAGGAACGGGATAACCAGACCTTTCGGCGGCTTCCTCAGCATTTCAGAAATCTCACTGAGGTCGCTTTGCCCAATATCTGCTGTCTTCTTTTCTACCATGTAGTTGCTGCAGGTCTCGAGCAGTCGAGCCGCAATGATACCCTGTAGTTCCTCAAGTGTCAGTTGTGGGTTCGCATATTCCGTTGACGCTCTGAGGAAGAAGTGTCCCTTGCCCAATTGAATCTGCCTTCTATTATTTTCTTCAACAATGAAGAAGGACGCCCTACCAGGTTCTTCACCTATGAAGTTGTCCAGCCCCTTGAGAAGAGCATCTACAGAGCTTTTGGAGTTCTTCAAGAAATCCTGAATCAGCGTGAGAATTAGGTCAGACATGGTTTCAAGGCTCTTCGGTGGATCTGTCTTGTTGCAGAACTGTGCCTAAAATGCTTTTCGCGGCTCTTTTTAAAGCTTTATTGGATTATAGGTTCCTCGCCCTGATAGACAGTATGCTATAAGCCGTCATCCATTAGCCAGCCTTGTTTGGGCAAGATTAATTAAATCGGCAAAACTGCAATTATGGTTCCAGCGGGATGATCATGAGCGACGTTGCAGTTGTTGGAGTGGGGCAGACCTCGTTCACGAAGGCCTGTGGCGTATCCATCAAGGAACTTTGTTTTGAAGCCTTCAAAGAAGCCATAATCGATGCTGGGAATCTTCAGGTTCAAGATATAGATGGCTCAATAATATGTTCAGCTCCCGAATACGACAAGCAGAGGTCGCCGGCAGGAGCCATCGCTGAGTATCTCGGCTTGAATCCTAAGCCCACCTTTTATGTTGAAGCGGTGTGCGCTTCAAGTACAACTGGCATTCGAGCCGCTTACGGTTTGATCAAATCTGGACTAAACGACATGGTCGCAGTGATCGGATTCCAAAAAATGTCAGAGTTGTCGTCAACTGAAGTTCAGGAACGCATGGGTCGAGGCGCTGATATCATGTGGGAATCTCCTTTCGGCTTGTCAATGCCGGCTGGATATGCCTTGTTCACACGAGCCAGAATGCAGAAATATGGCATGACTGAGGAGCAAATGGCAAAGGTGAAGGTCAAAAGCAGCAAATATTCGGCTCTCAACCCAAAAGCCATATTTCAACGTGAAGTCTCGCTTGAAGAATGCCTGACAGCGAGGGCTATAGCTGCGCCATTGAAGTTTTACGATTGCTGCTCCAACGCTGACGGAGCCTCATGTATCATTTTGGCTAACGGCGACAAGGCGAAGAAGATGACGGACACGCCGGTCAATATCATCGGGTTGGGCGCTGCAAGTGACAGTCTTTCGTTGGCTAACAAGGTAAGTTTAACTGGTTTGAACTGCGCTGTTGAGGCTGGGAAGCAGGCTTACAAAATGGCTGGTGTTGAGCCTAAAAGCATCGATGTGGCTGAAGTGCATGACTGTTTTACTACAGCTGAGATTATGGCTTATGAGAACTTGGGCTTCTGCAAACCCGGAGAAGGCGGCAGACTAGTTGAAGAGGCTCAAACCTACATTGATGGCGATATGCCAGTCAACATTGATGGTGGACTGCTTGGCAAAGGTCATCCGATCGGCGCTACCGGAGGTTCACAGGTGCGCACAATTGTGATGGAGCTTAGAGGCGACGCTGGAAAACTGCAGGTTAAAGGCGCGGAAACAGGTCTCGTCCATAATATTGGTGGTGTAGGTCTTTACGGAAATGTAATTATATTCAGCAGGTGACAGCAGTGGGTTTCGAAAAATTTGGAAAAGTCAACTACACAGCCGAGACCAAGGTGAAGGAATTCGTAAATCATCTTGAAAAAGGAAAAATCGAAGCAACTCAGTGCAGAGTTTGCAAGAAAGTGTATTTTCCACCCCGAATGGACTGCAGCAACTGCCTTTCCATAGACCAGATGAGCTGGAAGGAGATAAGCAACGAGTGGACTTTGCTGACTTATTCTAAAGCGTATTTTGCTCCCACAGGCTTTGAAGACGACACTCCTTACATCCTAGCCATTGCAGAGTCTAAGGAAGGATTGAAAATATTAGCTAGGCTCAGCAAAGACATGAGCGATGATAAAGTTAGGCCCGGAATTAGGCTTCAACTTGCTCCTGTCAAACTGCCGCATGACAAAATTGCCTATGAGTTTAAGGCTGCAGTCTAGCGAAGAGGCGCAAAGCATGGTTTCAAAAGACGAAATAATGTTTGGAGTTGAAGGTCCCAACTATCCGTGGAGCACAATACTTGATGTAGCTGTGTCGGCTGAAAAAGTAGGTTTTGACTCATACTGGACACCTGACCACATAGTCGCGACGGGAGTTCGAAGATGGGACGCGCTTGAAGCGTGGAGCACACTCACAGCTCTCGCTGTCAATACTAAGAGGATAAAGTTGGCGACTGGAGTAAGCGACACGTACCGTTATCATCCTGCAGTGTTAGCCCAAAAAGTGGCCACGTTGGACGTTATTTCTGGCGGCAGGGCAATTCTGGGCATAGGCATAGGAGAAGCCATGAACCTTGTGCCCTACTGCATACCCTACGACAAGCCTATAGCTCGAACGGAGGAGGCGCTTGAAATCATAAGGAAACTTTGGAGTGAAGACTTCTTTGACTACAATGGAAACTACTACAAACTGCAGAAAGCCTTCATTCAGCCCAAGCCTTCAGTGCCCGTGTCTGAGACCAAGTTTAGACCCACAGTGCCCATTTTCGTAGCTGCCAGTTCGCCTCGGACAATGGAGATGGCGGCAAGATACGGTGACGGATGGCTTCCAGCCAATCTACCTGCGAGCGAATACGCGGAAGATCTGGCGAAAATTAAGTCTATGGCTAAGCAGTTTGGGCGTAATCCCGAAGCCATAGAACCCGCCCACTTCACATACGTTGCTATAGGAAAGGATAAGGAAACTACGAGAAAAGCTGTTCTTCCACAGGCGAAGATGCTCTTGCTTTCTAGGCCGAAAATCATTGAGAAGCTGGGTTTCAAACCGCCAACCTACGATTATGAGATGACTTTCAAGCTGGTTTTCCCTGAGCATGCCAAAGCTTGGATGGAAACCGCGCAGAAGTTGCCAGACGAGGTTGTGGACAAGTCGCCTTACATCATCGGCACGCCAGATGACACTATAGAGAAAATCGACGAATATGTAAAGGCTGGCTGTCGGCACTTCGTGATAAACTTCCAGGTTTCTGCAAGCGAGTTGAAAGAAACTTCGAGACTCTTTGCTGAGAAGGTTATACCGCACTTTAAACACAAGCACTGAAGTTCTGCTGCATCTTCTAGATTTGGGCAAGAGTGCTCGTGAGAAACCCGATGAAGATCAGCAGTAAACCTGCGGCTATCATTGAAATCGCCCATCGTTGCTGCGACGCGCGTCTTTCACTCAACTGGCGCTGTTGCCCTTGCGCAGTGGCTGGGTCGAGATCTGTCTTCTTAGCAGCTTTGCTCTCAGCTCTGCCCCCGCTGAAGCCGAAGAACATGAAGGCGCCTGCTGCACCGATGAAGCAACCCTCTAACAGCATGAAAAGTATTAGAGACTCCATGAACGCTTCATATTGAAATCCTCCTCGAAAATAGAAGAGGAGGCCCAAGCCCACAGCGTCAACTACGATTAGGGCAAGTATGAACAATGCTATGCGGGAAAGGGTTGGAAGCAAAGCTTTGAAACGTTCTTGGTTCACTTAGAGAAGCACGCTCATGAGTTTTCATGGGAAAGAGGACTAAAAAGTTTCTTACCTGAACACTCGCTTGATAGTGTTGGCAATATGGTTGATGTCGCCAGGCTTCAAGCCGGGATGAACGGGTAGCGAAAACACTTGCTGGGCTGCTTTCTCTGTTTCAGGCAGATTGTGTGCGTTGCTTTGGCGGTAATACGGCATCAGGTGGATAGGGGTATGATAATATACCGTGGCGCCCACGCCTTTCTTTCTCAAGGCTTCAACTATTCTGTCTCTGTCCTTCGCGCCACCTCTACGAATCCTGACTGTGTACAGATACCAGCTGCTTTGGCAACTTTTTGGCTCAACGGGCAGAACGAGTTGTTTAACATCTTCCAGCATTTCTGTAAGTGTTGCTGCATTCTTCTTCCTTTTCTCAAAGAATGATGGGAGCTTCCTGAGCTGCTCTATTCCAATTGCAGCTTCGATCTCGGGCATTCGATAGTTGTGTCCCAGCAGGGCAGCGCTGTACTCTTCTCTTTCGCCATGTGATCTTATGAGGCGCAGCTCTTCGGCGTACTCATCGTTGTTAGTTGTTATCATGCCACCTTCGCCGGTTGTCATGTTTTTGCTGGCGTAGAAGCTCCAACAAGCCGTATCGGCGAAGTGACCTGGAAGCTTGCCTTTGTAGGAGGCTCCATGAGCTTGAGCTGCATCCTCGACCACAGTGAGTTTGTGTTTGCCTGCGATTTCACTAATTCTGTCCATTTCTGCTGGGAGTCCGTACAGGTCCACCGGGACGATCGCCTTGGTTCTATTCGAAATTACTGGCTCGATTTTTGCTGGGTCAATGTTGTACGTGTCTGGTTTTATGTCAACGAAAACTGGTTTTGCTCCAACCAGTGCAACTGCCTCAGCTGTAGCTATGAACGTGAAGCTGGGCAAGATGACTTCGTCTCCGGATTTGACATTGGCAACCCACAATGACATGTGCAAGGCTGCGGTTCCGCTATTAACAGCTATAGCATGCTTTGCTTTCGCGAATCTGGCAAAGCTGTCCTCGAAATGCTTTGCCATAGGACCGCTGCCAAAACGACCTGTTAGGATTCGGCTTTTCATAACCTTTGTGACCGCCCTGATTTCTTCCTCACCGATCGAGGGCAGATTCACGGGGATCATCTTGCGCATCGCTATCACTAATGTCTGGCTTTTGGTTGAAGATTGTGTGTCTAATGCTTATTAGAAATTCGATTAAGGTTGAGGCAGTAGACGCGGTAACACTCGTGTTTCAGGAACGCCGTGGGTTGGTGAGTGAAGAAATAGTATTATAACAAACTGTGCTATTCTGAAGCATCTCGTCACATGGTTTGCGGTTAGCTTATGGCGTTTGAAATCAGATCTAGAGACTTGCTTGCTCGAATTGGAAGACTAGAAACTAAGAGTGGTGTTGTGGAGACTCCGGTTTTGCTGCCCGTTGTGAATCCTGCAATACAGCCGATTTCTCCGAAAGCCATGCGTGAGGAATTCGGTTGCACAGCGTTGATGACAAATGCCTACATCATCAAGAAGCGTTTCGAAGCAAAAGCTGCAGAAACGGGCGTTCACAGGTTTCTAAACTACGACGGCGTGATAATGACCGATTCAGGCGCCTACCAGACCCTCATGTACGGCGATGTTCAAACAACCAACAAAGAGATAATTCAGTTTCAAGAGAGCATCAACACAGACATCGCGGTCATTCTTGATGTACCCACTGGGTGGGGCGTTTCCCAGCAATATGCAAAGCGCACTGTCGAAGACACGCTGAAAAGAGCAGAAGAATTGGCCAAGGTTAAGACTCGTGACGATATTTTGTGGACTGGCCCAGTTCAGGGAGGCGCCTACCTTGACCTAGTTGCCCATTCAGCGAAGAAGATGAGCAAGCTGCCGTTCCAAGTTCACGCTTTGGGAAGTCCCACGCCGGTTATGGAGCAGTATCTCTTTGACACGCTCGTGGACATGATTTTGGTGGCTAAACGTAACCTTCCTCCAAACCGCCCGCTTCACCTTTTTGGTGCTGGGCATCCGTTTATGTTTGCTTTGGCTATCGCTTTGGGGTGCGACATGTTTGACTCTGCGGCATATGCGCTTTTCGCTCGACAAGACCGATACATGACTAACACTGGAACCCTGAGACTGAAGGAAATTGAGTATTTCCCATGCTCGTGCCCTATGTGCAGACGGGAAAATCCAGCTGAAGTCAAAGGTATGCCTAAACCAAAGCGCCAAAGATTTCTTGCTCAACACAACCTATACGTGAGTCTAGCCGAGATTAAGCGGACGAAACAGGCAATTGTAGAAGGTCGACTATGGGAACACTTGGAGATGCAGTCTCATGCACATCCTGCCCTTTTCACTGCATTAAAACGGCTCCGAAGATATTCAGATCTTTTTGAAGCTCAGTCTCCCGTTTCTAAAGCCAGCGGCTTGTTCTTCTACAGTGGAGTCGACTTGGCGCGGCCAGAGGTTGTGCGCCACGCAGAAAGGCTTAGGGAAAGGTACGTTGCCCCGCGCGATGCCAAAGTGCTGCTATTGTTGCCGCAAACTAGGATGAAACCTTTCCACAAGTCAAGAGAACACGCAAGAGTTATCAAGGAAATCGAGCGAAGACTTGGAGACAAGATGGGTTTGATTCACGTGTGTACTTATGCAGCGCCTTTTGGAGTTGTGCCAATAGAGATTGATGAAGTGTATCCATTGTCGCAGTATGAGGTGGCGCTTCCACTAGACGACGAAACAATCACCTACGTGAATGAACAAGTTAAGAGCTACATAAAGATGAGGCATTACCAAAAGGTTGTATTGCTCAGCAACCGTGAGACTTGGGGCACAAGAATAGCTGCGGCGGTCAAACGAGTGTGCAAAGAAAGAAAAGTCCCCGTAACAGTCTTAAGTCCAACTCGTCTTTGGAACAAGGTTGGAGTAAACAGTTTATCTGAAGCAGTGGAGAAGGCAGTAGGCGAACAAGCATGATTTGCGTTGATGTGCATTTACACACAAGGTTTTCTTTTGATGCTTCAATTACCCCCAAGTACGTGGCAGATTCCCTCAATGCAAATCCAGTTGTCAAAGGCGTGGCTATAACCGATCACAACACTTTGGAAGGCTACCTTCACGTGCGCAGGTTTGCAGCCGCCTATCCAGATGTTGTGATTGTTCCCGGGGTAGAGGTGGGCACCACGCTAGGTGACGTGATCGTCCTTGGCGTGACAGAGAAACCAGCCTACTGGGCAAGTCTCGAAAGCGTCATAGATTTCGCCAAAGCTAGAAACGGAGTCTTAATTGTGCCCCATCCGTTTCGTGGAGGCGGCATCAGAGATGCAGCTAAGAGAATCCCCAGTGGACTCGGCGCCATCGAGGTTCTGAACCCTGACTCCACCGAAGAAGAAACTCGCATGGCTGATATGTTGGCGAAGGCAACGAATCTGCCCGGCGTAGGCGGAAGCGACGCTCACCATGTCAGCCAGATGTGGAAAGCTTACACAGAGATTGATGCAGATCCAAATGTGGACAGTATACTGAAGGCAATCAAGAACAATAAGGTAAAAGCAGTTTTAGCCAAGGGATGATTTAAATTCGGGTTCCTCATCTTATCTGTGAAAGAACAATAGCAATCGCAGATTTGCAGATGTTTATTGGATGGTGACCGCTGTTCATTGAAAGTGCAGTTTTTGGGCGCCACTCGTGAAGTTGGACGCTCTGCTGTGGCAGTGATGACGGAGAAGACCAAGCTTTTGCTAGATTACGGCGTCATGATGGATCATGAACCCGGCTTTCCCATGCACATGCCTCCGAAAGAAGTACACGGTGTTGTTATGACACATGGGCATCTTGATCATTCGGGTGCGGTTCCGATTTTTCACATTCAAGAGCAGAAGCCTGTTTTTGGCACGCGTTTGACCTTTGAGTTAGCGCAGATATTGATCGCGGATTTTATTCATCTTTCTGGTTATTACTTGCCTTTTGAGTACCTTGAGTTACGTTCCATGATGCGCAACACCGTGCCTCTGGGTTATCGAGAAAACCGCGCAATTGGAGACATGCAGTTGCAGCTTTTGGATGCTGGTCATCTGCCTGGAAGCGCTCAAGCTTTAGTTGAGGCAGATGGCAAACGCCTAGTCTACACAGGCGATTACAACACCATAAGCACTCAGCTGCTCAAAGCTGCAGATGAAAATTACGGCACCATCGACGCCTTTATTGTAGAAGCTACTTATGCTAACGAAGATCATCCAGAACGAGTTGCACTGGAAAAGGAGTTCGTGGAGAAGATTATTGATGTGGTTGAAAACGGTGGCACTGTGTTGGTTCCTGCCTTCAGTGTGGGGCGTTCGCAAGAAATTGCATGCGTGTTAGCGGCGTATCATTTCGAGTACCCTATAACAATCGATGGCATGACGCGGGAAACCAACCGCATACTCTCCAACTACACTATGTTTCTGCGTGACCCACGCCTTTTCATGGACGCTGTGCGTTCAGGCGACAATGTGGAAGATTGGCGCGACAGACGCCAAGCGCTGAATAAGCCTGGAGTGATCATCTCTCCTGCAGGCATGTTGAAAGGTGGACCGGCTGCGTTTTACATCCAAAAACTCGGAAAAAAGCATCGCAACGCCGTGTTCTTGGTCAGTTATCAGATTCCGGGCACTCCTGGGCATGAACTGCTTGAGAAAGGACACTGCGTAATCGATGGCAGGATGCAGAAGATCAAGGCGCGTGTGGAGCGTTTTGACTTCTCGTCTCACGCTGGCGCCAGCGAGCTAAAGCAAACAATAAACAAACTGGAAGGTAACCCCAAAGTGTATGTGATGCATGGCGCTGAAGGCAATTGCGAACGCTTCGCCAAATGGGTCAAGGATGAGACAGGGTTTGAAGCCGTGGCGCCTCGTTCTGGAGACGCTTTCACGGTATAAACCAGATAGGGAAAACAAAGTTTTGAAAATAGCCATCATGCCCGTGGGACAAGTCGACATCGACGTTCTACGAGCCATTCAAGACGGGCTAAAAGCAGTTCTTCCAGAAACCGAATCTGCGGGCGTCGAGAAACCGATGCAATTGACGCGCCAAACATACAATGCCGCTAGAAAGCAGCATCATTCCACCCAAATTCTGTCAGAAATCAATCGGTACGCAGAGAAGGTTGAAGCTGACTACATTCTGGGCGTGACCAAAGTTGACTTGTATGTGCCCAACTACAACTTTGTTTTTGGAGAAGCAGGATGCCCAGGGAGAGTTGCGCTAGTTTCGTTATGTCGGCTTAAGCCTGAATTCCATGGGGCGGCGCCGAATAAACAGTTGTTTCAGCAGCGAGCGTTGAAAGAGGCTGTTCACGAGATTGGACACGCGCTTGGTTTGGAACACTGCAAGAACCCGTTTTGCGTCATGTTTTTCTCGCTTTCAATTGAGGACACCGATAAAAAGGGCGTCGGATTCTGTGATGACTGCCACCTACTGGTTCACCGAGCCATGGAAAAATAACTGTCCAAGACGTCAGCTTTTCATCACAAGACACATAAGCGTTGAACGCCGTAACCAGAATTTTCTGCGAAGGCGAAATAGCATGTCACACGAACTTGGAAAGACAGTTCTAGAAGCGGCAGGCAGGAATGGCGCTTCATACGCAGACGTAAGGATTGGAGAGATTTTTGACGAGCATGTAACCGTGAAGAAAGGATTGCCTGATGAGGTCAGTCTAAGACAAGCCGGTGGAATGGGCGTCCGAGTTATTGTTGACGGCGCGTGGGGTTTTGCAGGTTCAATATTCCTAAACAAGAAAGAAGCTATGCAAACAACGAAAACAGCGGTCAGCATCGCCAAAGCCAGTGCAAAACTCAAGAAGAAAAATGTAAAACTGACATCGCAAAAAGCTTCAAAAGACAAGTACACTGCGCCTATGAGAAAAGACCCTTTCAAAATACCTTTAGAGGAGAAGATAGAGGTTCTCTTAGCCGCAGAACGCATCATAGCCACACAGTCTGACCTGATAAAATCTTCTTCCGCGTTTTTCCGGGCTTTTCGAGAGAACAAGCTCTTCATGAGCACCGAGGGCGCCGAGGTTAACCAACAGGTAACATGGTGTGGCGGAGGCTTAGAAGCCGTTGCTGTCAAA